>Ga0074195_1000447_pt1 | contig 82360 bp, 68 predicted proteins | sample EPASupsiteHSE623_FD_64525 | JGI IMG/M metagenome (GOLD analysis project Ga0074195, IMG submission 64525) | Bioremediated contaminated groundwater from EPA Superfund site, New Mexico - Sample HSE6-23 | ecosystem: Environmental > Aquatic > Deep subsurface > Groundwater > Contaminated ...
GGCTGCATCGTAAATCACCAGAAATTGAAGGGAAAAAGTGCAATATCTTGCAATTTACAATGCTATATTTTTCAATTTTTATCTATATATTTCAGGGTATTGAGTGTTTTTCATGGGCGACTATTTAGGGCGCCATGGCCTCCAGTAGGCGTTGAGTATAAGCCGGAAGCTCCCTAAACTCTTTTGCGCAGATCATTAGTTGACGGTTGGCCCAACCGTCGGTGAGCGGAATATGGCAAAGTGCCAGGTCGCTGCCGTATCGCAGGGCAGCGGTTGCTGACACAACGGCAATGCCAACGTTACCAGCCACAACGCGGCAGACCGCATCAACGTCATGAAGGCGAACGCGATAGTCGATACGGCATCCTAACCGCTCCGCATGGCCATCCAGATGATTCTGTAGAGCACTTCCCTTTGTAAGCCCAACAAATGGGTATCCGAGCAGGTCGGCGAAACTGACAGATTCCTTACCTGCCAAGGGATTGTGACGAGGCATGACCGCCACCAGTTGGTCTATCCGGAACGGTTTCACGGCAAGTCGTCCATGATCGATGGAATCTGCGACTATCCCTAAGTCGGCCCGTCCTATTGTCACAAGCCGTACTATCTCCCCGCTGGGGTACTCCTGGAGCTCGACGTTAATATGGGGATGGCGACTCAGAAACGGGCAGAGAAGATCAGGGAGAAACTCGGTTAGCGCTGCGGTGTTGCAAAGCAGCCTTACCTGCGCTCTAACTCCTCTCGCATGCTCCCCCAGCGCTCCCCGCATATCCGCAACCTGCCGTAAAATAGTCCGAGCATGCTGGACGAGGGTTAGCCCCGCTGCCGTTGGCTCAATACCATGCCGCATCCGCTCAAGCAGCGATGTGCCCAGATCATCCTCCATTCCTCGGATACGGGCGCTCGCAGCGGCCAACGCCAAGTGGGCTCGGTCGGCTCCAGCTGTAATACTGCCTGCTTCGACCACATGCAGAAACAGGCGCAGATCGGTCATGTCGAAACGCATAGCCCCTCCGGACGATCATAATGTTCTCAGCAAGGCTTCGCATTACACGAAGTTATGCTTAAAATATCCCGCATTGACCGGATAAGCAAGTTGCGTTACAACCACCCAATGGACAATATATTTTTGATATTTATTGCAGGATTACTTGCAGGAACCATGAATTCAGCGGCTGGTGGAGGGTCTTTTATCACCTTGCCAGCGCTGATATTCACTGGCGTGCCTTCGGTTTCTGCGAATGCATCAAGCACGGTCGCTCTGTTTCCCGGCAGTCTTGCCGGAGCCTGGGCCTATCGCAGTGAATGCACCACTTTCAACGGTGCGCCGCTCAAAATAATGATGGCTGTCAGCCTCGTAGGTGGGTTGTCCGGCGCTCTACTGCTCCAACTTACCCCGACGACGCTCTTTGACAAAGCGATTCCTTGGCTACTGGCGACGGGAACTGTAGCCTTCGCTGTCGGGCCGCGACTAGGACGTTTTATTTCCCCGACCTCGACATCACAGAGGCGCCCAATCGTTATCCTTGCGGCCCAGGCGGTGTTGGGCGTCTACGGCGGCTATTTTGGAGGCGCTGTCGGTATTATGATGATGGCGGTTTGGAGCCTGTTCGGCATCACAGATATCAGGTCTATGAATGGTGTCAAGACGCTACTAGTGGGAGTGACGAATGCCGCCGCTGTTTTCTGGTTTGCGGCAGTGGGCCTGGTATGGTGGCCCCAGACTTTTACTATGCTGACGGGAGCGGTCATCGGCGGATACAGCGGAGCTCATTTCGCCCGTCGCCTCAATCCCGTGCACTTGAGGAGGGGTATTACCGTTTTTAACATCTTGATAACGGCGTGCTTCTTTTTGAAAAGTAGAGTGTAACACAAGGCCTGCGCTGGTTCCCCCAAAAAAACAAGTAGAGCACCCGGTTTACCGAATCTTCATTGGCGCCTCCGCAAGTTGTAAAGCATGCCCCCAGAGGGAGCGGAATTGTCGAATACCCCCTCTCGAAGGGTAAAATGGATAGCTTGTGTTTGGACAGACTGGTTGCGCGTATTTAGCTTGGCAGACTTTACGCTCAGATATTCGACGACTAGTGAATCAGATGACGACCAAACTAGGTTTGCACCATATGCATTTTGATTGCGCACGGCGCCATACAGTGAAACCGCCGGCGAGCTTGAAGGTTTCGCGCCGCATTCCACCACGTAGACCTCGTAACCGAACGAAGTTGTAGCCCCCCCGTTGGTTTCAATGAGTATGGCCTCAACCTTTCCAGACGGCGACTTGACGCGAACAACTTCATCTTTGCTTGGCTCGCCAATAAAATAAGAAAAGAACCAAGCCATTAGCAGCATTGCGCCACCCGCCAAGGACACAAGTGTGCCTACTATCCAGAGAATCCATTTTAAGGGTCGCGGCATTGGCATGGCTTCAAGACGCCCAACTAGTTATTAGCCGGTTTCTGGTAATCATTCTGTGACCGGTCTGTTCTGTGCATGAAGAAGTGCAAAACGAAGGGCCAAAATGATGTGTTGATAACGTCATGTAGGCTCGCCCCCCATCGCCAGCGCCTCAGGCTGCTAATGTCATCGCGCATGTCCAGCGCTTCACCAACGCAGGCGATAAGCACGACGATCAAAAGAGGAAGGAACGTGCGCGTATGTTTGAAAAATGCCAGTGTAGAGACCAAATACACCACCAGGCCAAGGTGAATATGGAGCGCGTCTTTTGAGAGCCCGGTTGCACTAACGATCGCAAGCTTGGCGGCTTGAATGATGGATGTTTCCATGTGCCTGACAAGTTATTTTCCGGTTTCTGGTTATCATGCCGTTAGGACGGATAACCAGCAATCAGATATCTGTCTTAAGTTGAGCAAATCAGGTTCCTCAGCCTGAAAAAACTGAAAGACTGAGCCATCACAAAGGACGATACTTTTAATCGTATGATTTTCAGTACAACGGGTCAACATAGCGCAAATGAGTCATGACTGAATGGAGATATCGTGACTTCGAGAAGCCATTCATTCACAGTAGTAAGTCAACTTATGACTATTTTGAGTATTTTCAACCTTCGATGTGGCAATATCAACGCGAAGCTGCAGCGCCAGCGTGAGTCAGTTGTCAATAGCCGGTTTTTGATAGCTTCCCAGTACTTCGACTATGGGCCCTTTCAGCTAGATCTTCGCCCCCCTGAACCCCATTCATATTTTTTATATATAATTTAAGGTGGTTACAGCATTTACGTGCATAAAATTGTGTAAATTTTACTTTACTGAAAAACCATAATTCGGCGGGCATTTTGATCCGTGATCAGTTTGATAGCCCTTCCTAAAATTCGTCCGTGAATTTTCTGCGTACTGCTTTCTCCATGTGAACACCTCCTGAGAGCATCCTAAACGCTCTTAACTTTGTGTCCACTTTTTCTGTGCCAGATCATTCAATGGGCACCTCCCCGTTGCCTTATAGGCAACAGATTGATGTTCATTTTTTCCAGCCTACCTCATAAACGCAAAGTGTTAAATTAACGGCCAGAATTGACGCAATTTTTCTGCTTGAAGAAATAATTTCCCACAATGTTAAGTAAAAAAAACTCTTTGAGAAATTACCTTTACATTCAAATCCGATTTCTCCTACAATTCCAAAGGTAACGAAAAAGACGATTAGTGGATGATTGGTTTCACAATATAATATCGTATATCAACTGGGAGGTAGCACACATGCAGGAAGAATCGGTAGCACCCAAGGAACGAGTCAACATAACCTATCGCCCAGCAACTGGCGACGCAAAGGAAGAGGTTGAACTTCCGTTAAAAATGTTAATAGTTGGTGATTTCACCCTGGCAAAGGATGACAGGAGTGTTGAGGAACGCGATCCCATTAACATTGATAAAGATAATTTTAACGACGTCCTCAAGGCGCAGAATTTGTCGGTGGACTTGAGCGTAGCCAACACGCTTTCCGAGCAGCCTGACGAAAGAATGACCTTAAATCTGAAGTTTAACTCGTTGAAGGATTTCGATCCTGACGCCATCGTTCAGCAGGTTCCCGAGCTCAAAAAGATGATGGAATTGCGTGAAGCGATCAAGGGCATGAAAGGACCATTGGGGAATGTGCCGGAGTTCAGGAAGAAAATCCAGTCCATTATTGATGACCCTGCGTTGAGAGACAAAATTCTCAATGAGATGGGGATCGGCGAAACCAAGGGAGAGGCATAACAATGGCTGAAGAACTAAAAGTTGGTGAAAAGAGTACTGAAACCACTGAAAGTCTCTCGCTGATAGACGACATACTTTCGGCAACGAAATTAACTCCGGAGAACGAGTCCTATTCAGTCGCCAAAAAAGGCGTGGAAGCGCTGATTGCGCAGATTTTTCAGCCGGGTAAATCGGTGGAGAAGATAAACGCCCTGATCTGCGATGAAATGATTGCCGAGCTGGACAAGAAGATGAGCCGCCAACTGGATGAAATCCTGCATAACTCGGATTTTCAGAAAATGGAATCCGCCTGGCGTTCGCTGAAATTTATAGTTGATCGAACAAATTTCAGGGAAAATATCAAACTCGAGATCATGAACCTTAGTAAACAGGACATGCTCGACGATTTTTCCGACGCACCCGAGGTGGTGCAGTCCGGTCTGTACAAGGTCGCCTACTCCCGCGAATACGGTCAGTTCGGCGGCCAGCCCTACGCCGCCATTATCGGCAACTACGAATTCGGTCCGGGACCGCAGGATATTAAATTGCTCCAGGATCTGGCCGCGGTTTCCGCCATGTCGCACGCCCCCTTCATTGCGGCCACCAGTGCAGAGATGTTTGGCATCGATGATTTTTCCAAGCTTCCGGATTTGAAGGATCTCAAATCAATTTTTGAAGGGCCGCAATATGCCCGGTGGCAGGCTTTCAGGAATTCTGAAGATTCCCATTATGTGGGCCTTACCGTGCCCCATTTCCTTCTCCGCCTCCCCTATGGTCCGTCTTCCAACCCGACCAAGACCTTCACCTACGAGGAGAGCGTCTCCGCAGGAAACGATCGTTTTCTGTGGGGCAATGCCGCCTTCGCCTTTGCCACCCGCCTGACCGAAAGCTTTGCCAACTACCGTTGGTGCGCCAACATCATTGGCCCGCAGGGCGGGGGAACGGTTGAGAATCTGGAACTGTACCAATACGAATCCATGGGCGCCATTCAGACCAAGATTCCGACCGAAATCGTCATTACCGACCGCAAGGAATTCGAACTGGCGGAAGAGGGATTCATTGCCCTGACCATGCGGAAAGGGAGCAACAACGCCGCCTTCTTCTCGGCTCAATCATGCCAGAAACCGAAAAATTTCGGCATCAGCAAGGAAGGAAAAGAGGCGGAACTCAACTACAAGTTGGGCACCCAACTCCCCTATATGTTCGTCGTTAACCGCTTGGCGCATTATATCAAGGTGATTCAGCGGGAAAACATCGGCTCGTTTAAAGAGCGGGGAGAACTGGAGGACGAACTGAACAAGTGGATTGGGCAGTATGTTGTTGAAATGGATAATCCGACGGCGAGCACCCGAGCGAAAAAACCGCTCCGTTCCGCCCAGATCAAGGTAGAGGATGTCGATGGAGAACCGGGGTGGTACCGGGTCTCGATGATGGTCAGGCCCCATTTCAAGTACATGGGGTCATCCTTCACCCTCTCTCTGGTTGGCAAGCTCGACAAGTAAGCATTCGTAATCAATCCGGTCCCACGGGACCCTGTTTCTCAACTACCAATACAAGGAGAACGAGCAGATGGCGAACACCAGTTATTTAACATTGACCGGAGCCAAACAAAGCGACATCAAGGGCGATTGCACCCAGGAGGCGTACAAGGATTCCATTTTGGTCTACGCCATGGAGCATGAAGTCCACATCCCGCGCGACACCCATACGGGTCTTGCAACCGGCCAACGCGTTCATGGACCTATCTCCATCACCAAGCACAAAGATCTCGCTTCACCCAAACTGTATCAGGCGCTGACCTCAGGCGAGCAAATCACCAAATGGGAACTGAGCTTCACCGCCATCGGCACCAGCGGCAACGAATATATTTATGCCAAGGTTCAGCTTGAAAAGGCGATTATCGTTTCGATTAGGGCGTACAAACCGATGACGTTTCTGAAAGAGAATGAACCGTATCACGACATGGAAGAGGTCATGTTCACCTACGGCAAGATCACCTGGATTTCCCTTGATGAAAAAGGCTCGACTCTGGCTCAAACCGATGATGACTGGACAAAACCCAAATCCTGAGCTGCCATGACACCCTTGCCCTCTCCACGCCTGTGGAGAGGGCAACCTTTTCCAGCATCTGCTGACCCTGCCGGTTCGACAGAGAAACGACATCCTTTATGCAAATAATAAAAAAAGAGCGGCTGCTGGAGCGGATACGCATAATGGAGGAAAATCCGGAAAGGCGCCTTGACGTCGATTCCGGCGCCATTGTCCATTCTGTGCTGGAACACCTGATCCGGGTGCTGAACACCAAGAAAGGATCGGTGGAAATTGATCCGGAATACGGTGTCCCGGATCTGACCAACATCTCAAGCTCCTTCTCCTCAGAGGCCATCCCGGAACTGGAAACGGCAATAAAAAGCGTCATTGTTCAATATGAACCCCGCCTCAAGGATGTAGCCGTTCATTTCAGGACACAGCAGGACGACCTGTTGGCGCTCCGGTTTTCCATCTCCGCCAAACTGGTTCTCGATGAAAAAGGGACACCTATAGTTTTTGAAACCATCGTTGACTCCGACGGGCAGGTAAAAGTCACCTCATAGTCTGAGACAGGGGCAATCTCCATGTTTAACCGTTACTACCAGGAAGAGTTGACGCTGTTGAAAGAGCTGGGTGCGGAGTTTTCCAAAGCCCATCCCGCCCTTGCCCCCATGTTGAGTGGCCAGACTTCGGATCCCGATGTCGAGCGGCTCCTTGAGGGAACCGCCTTCCTGACGGGTCTTGTCCGCCACAAGCTGGACGATGAATTTCCCGAGCTTTTGCATGGCGTTATGAACCTGCTGGCTCCCCACTATCTGCGACCAATCCCCTCCGCCTCCATTCTGGTGTTTACCCCCCGTCCGACTTTGCGCGAACCCCTGCTGGTTCCCGCCGGCACCGAGGTTGCGTCTGTCCCGGTTGACGGCGCTTCGTGCGTGTTCAGAACCTGTTTTGACGTCGAAGCGCTGCCGCTCAGGATCAAAAATGCGGCGATGGAACAACGGGCCGGTCTGCCCCCGAGGATAACCCTGCAGTTTGAACTTGCCGGCATTCCACTGGCCGCCTGGAACCAGAAACGAATCCGACTCTACCTTGCCGGGGGAATTCCCCGAGGCAGCGATCTCTATTCTCACTTGATGACCAATGTGGCGCAGGTGGAATTGTCATCTCCCGATGGCAGGCCCTGCATTCTGCCCGCATCAGCTATCCAGCCTGTCGGATTTGGTCAAGGGGATGCGCTGCTCCATTATCCTTCGCAGTCGTTTCCAGCGTACCGCCTTCTGCAGGAATATTTCATGCTGCCGGAAAAATTCCTCTTCGTGGATATTGAGGGGATCGAACGCTGGACCAACAGGGGGCGCGGTTCCAGCTTCTCGCTTTCCTTGCAACTGAAGCAGGAGCCGGCTGTTCCGGTCCCCATAAAACAGGATTCATTTCTCCTCTTTGCCACCCCGATTATCAATTTGTTTCATCATGACGCGGAGCCGATCCGCTACGATCATCGCAAAAGCCGCTATCTCATCCGTCCATCCGGGGCAAAACAGAAGGATTATCAGATTATCTCTGTTGAAAAAGTTTCCGGGTTCATGCAGGGGACTTCAAAGGAAAAAGCCTATATTTCCTTCCAGCAATTCTCTCCCCAATATGAAGCGCAAGCGGTTTACAACGTAAGCATTGCCAAATCGGTTATTGACGACAGCCTCGAAACATACATCTCGGTGGCCTATCCGGGCGCGGCAACCGCTCCGGTTGAGGAAGTGCTGTCGCTCAAGCTGCTGTGCACCAATGCCTCGTTGCCGGAGGACCTGGGCCTGGGGGACATCTGCCGCCACACCTCCACCTCTCCCGAGCTATTGGAATTCAGCAATATCCGTCCCGCGACCATGAATGTCCAGCCGCCGCTGGGTGCCAGCATCCTGTGGCGGCTTCTTTCCCATGTCTCCATCAACCTGCTCACCATCGACCGCCCTGAAGCGCTCAAAACATTACTCGATCTGTACATTTTTACTGAAGGGCGGGACAAGGCATCCATTCTTGCCAACAAGAAGCGCGTGGCAGGCATAGAAAACGTGGACATCCAAAGCGTCAATCGTCTGATGCAGGGCATCATGGCACGCGGCATCGCTATTACCTTACATCTCAAAAGGGAAAATTTTGCCGGCATTGGCGACATGTATCTGTTCGGATCAGTGCTCGACCGTTTTCTGAGTTGGTACTCACCTATAAACTCCTTCACTTCTCTGACCATCAGAGAAGTCAACACCGGGGAAACGTATACATGGCCAGCAAAGAACAGGAAACATTTTCTGATTTAGAACAGAGCCTGCTCAAGGAAGGCCCTGCCTACTCCTTCTTTCAAGCGATCCGTCTCCTCCGGCTTATCCTCAGGCGAAGGGAGGAGTGCGGCCTCAAGGATGCGGCGTCCCTGGAAGGTCGTTATCTCCGCATCCGGCCGGAACTGACACTCGGATTTCCCTCTGCCGACATCGCCGGCATTGAGGCGATTCCCCTGGCAGACGGCGAGCATCGTTTTGTCATCAACACGACGTTTCTCGGTCTCTACGGAACCTCCTCGCCTCTGCCGTCTTTTTACACCGAGGATCTCCTTATCGAGGCAGGAGACGACAAAAGCGTCACGCGCGACTTCATAGACATCGTCAACTCCACGATTTACCCGCTCTTTGTCCGCTCTTTGCTCAAATACAATCTCTTCCTGCAAATATGCGAAGAGCAAGACCGCGAGTCGCTGCAACGCATTTACTGCCTGATGGGAATGGGCGACACAAGCGACCGAACGCCGGCCGAGGAAGAGGCGCGAAGATCGCTGTTACGGTACGCCGGCCTCATGAGCCAGCACCCGCGCTCCGCACTCGGCTTGAAAACCATGTTAAGCGACGCCTTGCCGGGCATAGCGGTGCATATCAGGCAGTGTATTCCGCAAATGGTTCCCGTACCTGCAGACCAGCGGAATTCCCTGGGCGGAACCAACGCCACCTTGGGTGAGGATATGTACGTCGGAAGCGAAATCGCTGACTGCATGGGGAAGTTCAGCATTATTCTCGGGCCGGTGCCGCCGGAACAATTTTCGGCCTGTTTGCCGGGGGGAACGGTTTTGAACCGAGCTGTTTTTTTGGTGGATCAGTATCTCACCTCCCCGCTTGCCTACGATTTCGAGGTGCTTTTTGACCGCGCTGGAATACCGGCCATCAGCCTGGGCGAGCAGTCGGGCGCTCTTTTAGGGGTCAACAGCTGGCTGGCCGACGACGGTTCCGAAGGGTATGTCACAACACGGTGCGAGGCCAGCGTCTCTGCTCCCTATCATCATTGAAATTTCAGGAGAAATGCATGCTGAGTGTAGAAATAAAGCCATTGCTCAAACGTCTCAACCCGTTTTGCACCCGGTCGCTCGAAGGGGCTGCCGGACTCTGCGTTTCTCGTTCGCATTACGAGGTGACGGTTGAGCACCTTGTCTCCCGCCTGCTCGACGAAACCGGAGCCGACTGGTATCTGATTCTCAAACAGTTCGGGATTAACAGCGCTGCCTTGCGCAAAAGCCTTGACCGGACCCTGGAAGAGATGCGTTCCGGCAACGCCGGTAAACCTGCTTTCTCGCCGCTTCTGCTGCAATGGATTCAGGAAGCCTGGCTGCTGGCCTCGGTCAATCTGGGCGAAGCCAGCATTCGTTCCGGCGTGTTGCTGCTGGCGCTGCTGGCAAAGTCGTCCATCTATGCGGGGGGCAACTACACCGACCTGTTGGAAACCATCAGCCGGGAGGGATTGGAAGGGCAGTTTTTCAAGATTCTGGCCAACTCGATCGAGACAGCTGACACCGCACCTGCAGGTGCAGAGGCGGGTGCAACCGCCGCAGCCGGCCCCCTGGCCAGCGGCGCCCTGGGCAAATACTGTGAGGATTTCACCCAGAAGGCCCGTGACGGCAAGGTCGATACCGTTTTTGGCCGTGACAACGAGATTCGCCAGATTATTGACATCCTGGGACGACGCCGGAAAAACAACCCCATCGCCGTGGGTGAGGCCGGAGTGGGCAAGACGGCGGTGATCGAGGGGCTGGCGCTGAAGATTGCCTTGGGCGATGTGCCGGACAGCCTGAAGGGTGTGTCGATCCTGGGGCTGGACATGGCGTTGCTGCAGGCCGGAGCCGGAGTAAAGGGAGAGTTTGAAAACCGGCTCAAATCAGTTATCAACGAGGTGAAGGCGTCCCCCAAACCGATCATCTTGTTTATTGATGAGGCGCACACCCTGATCGGCGCCGGCGGCGCGGCCGGAAGCGGAGATGCCGCCAATCTATTGAAGCCGGCCATGGCGCGTGGCGAATTGAAAACATTGGCCGCCACCACCTACTCCGAATACAAAAAATATATCGAAAAAGATCCGGCCCTGGCGCGACGTTTCCAGCCGGTCAAACTCGACGAACCGACCGTTGCAACCTCCATTCTGATTCTGCGCGGGTGCAAACTTGCCTACGAAAAATCCCACAACGTCAATGTGCGGGATGACGCGGTCATCGCGGCCGCAGAGCTTTCCAACCGCTACATCACCGGACGCTTCCTGCCGGACAAGGCGATTGACTTGATCGATACCTGTTGCGCCCGGGTAAAAATCAGCATGGCCTCCAAACCTGCCCGGCTGGAGGATTGCGAGCATGCCATCCAGGCTCTGGAAAGGGAGAAGACGGCGCGCCTGCGCGACCAGGAACATGGGGTTGTGCTCGATGAAGGGCGGCTGTCCGAGATCGAGATAGAGCTGACCAAACTTGGCAGTGAACTTGCCGAGATCACCGCACGCTGGAAGCGCGAAAAAGAAGCGGTCGACCAGGTGGTGTCGCTGCGTAACAACCTGGCTGAACTGAAGAAAAACGGAGGGGCAGCGACAGAAGGAGACACACCGGTTTCACAAGAGGAGCTGGAAAAACAACTGGTGGCCGCCATGGCTTCTTTGGCCGACATCCAGAAAGATGAGCCGATGGTCAAGTTCGAGGTGGACCCGGATGTGGTTGCCCTGGTTATTTCCGACTGGACCGGCATTCCCCTGGGCAAGGTGCTGCGTGATCAGGCGCAGAGCGTTCTCCGGATGGAAGAAGAGTTGCAGGCCCGTATCAAAGGTCAGGATCACGCCCTTTCCATTGTCAGCGAGGTGATGAAATCAACCAAATCGGGCATCGCCGATCCCAATCAGCCGATGGGGGTCTTCTTGTTTGTCGGCCCCAGCGGCGTCGGCAAAACCGAAACCGCCCTGACCGTGGCCGACATGATGTTTGGCGGCGAACAGTACACCGTCACCGTCAACATGAGCGAATTCCAGGAAAAGCACACCGTCAGCCGTCTGATCGGCTCGCCTCCCGGCTATGTGGGTTACGGGGAAGGAGGCATGCTCACCGAGGCGGTGCGCAATCGCCCTTACTGCGTGGTTCTGCTCGATGAGGTGGAAAAAGCTCATCCCGATGTGCTCAACCTCTTTTATCAGGTGTTCGACAAGGGGGTCATGGGCGACGGCGAAGGACGTGAGATCAATTTCCGCAACACGATCCTCTTCCTGACCAGCAATCTGGCGACCGACATCATCACCGAGATGACCCGCGACGGCCAGCGCCCCGGCATGGACGTACTGGTCCCGGCTATCCGCCCGATCCTGTCCAACTGGTTCAAACCGGCCCTGCTGGCGCGGATGAACATCGTCCCGTTCATGACGCTGGACCCCTCGGCCATGAGCGGCATTGTGCGGCTGAAACTGAATAAAATGGCCAAACAACTTTTGAACAACAACAAGATGAAACTCAGCTATACGGAAGCGGTGGTGGAGACCATCGCCGCCCGCTGCACCGAGGTCGAAACCGGGGCCCGCAACATCGACTACATTGTTCGCGGCACCATCATGCCGCAACTTTCGCAGGAGATCCTGGCCCATATTACCACCGGCGGCATGCCCTCGGCCGTGCAGCTTGATATTGGCGCCGACGGCTGCTTCAGCATGATCTTTTCCTGAGAGCAGGGCTGAAGATTTCGTGAAGATAATCAAGCCCGACAACCTTGGCCTGCTGTTTTCCCCTTGCATGCTGGGGGACAACAGCTGCCTCTCCATCGCCGCCATGGCCTGTTTTTCTCTGGAAACGGCGCGGGATGAGCGCCTTCTTGAGGAAGCCCAAATGTGGCAGGTCGTGGCGGGGGAATTGGGCGAGGAAGAGGCGCTTGATCTGGGGTATCCCAAAAAACGGGGAGAATTTCTGGTGTATGGGGCGGGCCACTCGCCTCAGGCGGTCACCGGTCTCCAGGTCAGCGTGACGGTTGCCGGTTTGACCAAGACCCTGCATGTAAGCGGCGCCAGATATTGGAACGCGGTTGGGTTGCCGTCTGCCCCGGAACCGTTTACGGAGACGCGCGTCAGTTGGGCTAACGCCTTTGGCGGCGAGGGGTGGGAGCTTAACCCCACAGGAATCGGCATGCTGCCCGATCAAGACGGGAGGCTACCGCTGCCGCAGGTGCAGGACCCCCGTCATCTGGTGACCTCCCCCAAAGACCGTCCGGAACCGGCGGGATTCAACGCCCTCAACCCCTTCTGGCCGCAACGAGAACGCTTGCTGGGAACATTTGATGCCGCCTGGCTGAAAAACCGCTGGCCCCATTATCCCACTGATACTGATCCGGAATATTTTAATACCGCGCCCGTGGATCAACGGTTTGACGGGTTTTTCAGAGGCGACGAACTGCTCCGGATTGTGAATATGCATCCGGAGAAAGCGGAGATCACCTCGGTCTTGCCGGGGCTGCGTGCCCGTCTTTTCGTGAACCGCGTGGTTGACGGCAAAGAAGCGTTCACCGAAATAGAGGCGCGGCCGGAAACGGTCTGGCTTTTTCCAGGGGCGGATTGCGGCGTTCTGCTTTTCCGGGGGACAGCAAAGGTCACCGATGAAACCTTGGACGATGTCGCGCACCTGATGGCCGAGTGGGAACCGTTGAACGCGCCGCCGGAATCGCTGGAATTTTATTACCAAAAATTCATCGCCACGATAGCTCCGGTCGAGGCGGAACCGCTCGAACCATCTCCCGTTGCCGCGCCGGAGCCGCCTCCACCTGCAGCACAGCCTGCTGCGCCCCCAGAACTGCCGCAACCGCCTGAACCGCCGCCATTGTCTCCTGAAGCCGAAAAAATGATGGCGGATCTGAATGACAAAATTGCCCAGGCTAATGCCCAAGCCGATGCCGTCTTCGCCAAATTGGGGATGACCCGCGAGCAGGCCATGACAAAGGTCATGCCGAAGCCCGAACCGACGGTCGCGCCAAGCCAGGTCGAATTGGACAAGATGATTGCGGATGCCCACCAGCAGGCCGACGCGGTTTTCGCAAAACTGGGCATATCCAAGGAGGAGGCCCTGACAAAATATCTGTCCCCACAGGCGGCGCCCAAGGATCCCCAACAAGAGATCAAAGCCTTGACGGACGCGCTTCAGAGCATGGAAGCACGACTGAAACAATCCGGCATCAACATCCAGGAAGCCGCGGCCAAAATACTGCCCGACATCGATCCCGCCTCGCTGGACTTCGGCGCGATCATTGCCGGGTTGACCAGCCTGGCGTCCGCTCTACCGCCCGCAGCCGAAGCACCAGCTCCTGCACCGCCGGAAGAGGAGACGGAACCGGTTGCGCCGCCCGTTGCCGATCAAGCTGAGGAAGCGCTTGATTCCGTTAATGCGGTCATGAAGCGGCATGCCCAGGGCAAAAAGCTGTGCGGGCTCGACCTGAGCGGCCTGGATTTCAGCGGCCGGGATCTTACCCAGGCAGATTTTTCGGGAGCAATTCTGGCCAACACCACCTTTACCGCTGCGATGCTCACCGGAGCGGTGTTTACCGATGCGGTGCTGGCGGATGCGGATTTCAGCGAGGCGCGCATGGCCCAGGCTAATCTGATGCGGGTTCAGGCCGTTGGCGCCACCTTTTCCCTGGTGGAACTGCAAGGGGCCGATCTTTCCGGGGGCGATTTTACCGGGTGCCAATTCGACGGAGCCGATCTTTCCACGGCCTGTCTTTCCGGAGCGCTTTTTGCCGAGGCATCCCTCAAAGAATGCAAGGCTGCCGGATCGACCGCCGTCAGAACCAATTTTTCCAAGGCCGATCTGACAGGCGCCAACCTGCACCGGGCAGTGATCACGGCGGCTGATTTCTCAGGCGCAACCCTTGATCGCGCCTGCTTCAGCGAAACAGACGGCCGCCAGGCGACCTTTGACGGGGTCCAGGGAACAGGCGCGGATTTCAGCAACGCGACTCTGGTCGCCTCACGGGCCAGCAAGGAGACCAACCTTGACGGCGCCATATTTTCCGGGGCCGACCTGACCCGTTCCTGCTGGGAACGCGCCAGCCTCACTGGGGCTCGTATGGCCGGGGCCGTGCTGGATAACGCCGATTTCAGCAGGGTTGCGTTTGAGCGGGTGTACCTGGTGAACGCCACCGCGCGGGGAGCAAACTTTATGAAGGCCGTCATGACCAGCTGCGATCTGCGCGGGGTCAATTTTTTCAAGGCCTCGTTCCGTCATGCGCGGTTGAGCCAATGTGACCTGAAACAGGCAAACATGTTTGGCGCGGACTTCTATGGCGCCAAGATAGTGGCAAGCGACATTCAGGGAACGGATTTCAGGCGAGCACAGGCACGGTCCGCCGAATAACGTGCCCGAATACCAAGGAGCAGTTCTATGACCTCAATCGGAAAAAAATTCAGCTTTGCCTCAAAGGCGGGGACGCTGCCTGCAGACACCTTTGAAGTGGTCAGTTTTACCGGAGCGGAAGGGCTTTCAAAGCTCTATCATTTTGATGTGACCCTGGTGTCGGACAACGACGCGATTGACCTTGAAAGCGTGATCCAATCCCGCGCCGTTTTGACGATTCTGCGCGACGACGGCAACATCGTTTTCAACGGCATGCTGTCGGCCTTTGAACAGATGGAAACCGCCCAGGGCCTCACCCAGTACCGTGCCGTCCTGACCCCGGCGTTCTGGCGCCAGACCCTGACCTACCACAACCAGATCTTTCTCGACAAGACCATCCCGCAGATTATCGAGGCGGCCCTGCAAGACGGCGGTCTCACCAGCCTTGACTATGAATTGCGGTTGACCGGTCAATACCAGCCGCATGAATATATCTGCCAGTACAATGAAAGCCATTTCAGCTTCATTTCCCGTCTGATGGAGCGGGAGGGCATCTATTATTATTTTGAGCAGGGCGCGGAGAGCGAAAAGCTCATCCTCACCGATACGGCCCTGCTGCACTCGGTCATGGCCGAAGGGAAGAAGGTCTATTACACCCAGACATCGGGGCTGGATGAGGCCTCCCGCGAGGAGGTCGTCAAATCACTGGTCTGCAGCCAGAAGATGCTGCCGGCAAAGGTGCTGTTGAAGGATTACAACTACCGCAAGCCCTCGCTGGAGCTGTCCGTAGAACACGTGGTTTCCGAACGGGGCTTTGGCGACGTCTTCATTTACGGCGAGCATTTTTCCACACCCGAAGAAGGAGCCCAGCTGGCGAAGATACGAGCCGAGGCGCTTACCTGCCGGGCGAGGCTCTTTCAGGGGGAGAGCCTGATTCCCTACCTGCGGCCAGGATACCTTTTTCAACTCGTTGGCCATAATCGTACCGATTTTAACGACACCTATCTGACCACCGACCTGACTCATAATGGCGACCAGACCTTCCTCTTCACCTCCGGGCTGGGCGTAGCCGGCTCCACCCGAGAACGATCCTCGGCCTACCACAACAGTTTCACCGCGATCAGTTCCAGCAGCCAGTTCCGACCTGAGCGGGTCACTGAAAAACCCCGTATTCCAGGGACGATGAATGCCCATATCGATGCGGCCGGAAGCGGGCAGTATGCCGAGGTGGATAATCAAGGGCGGTACAAGGTGATCCTGCCCTTTGACCTGAACAGTGCCATGGGGGGCAAGGCCTCCTCCTGGCTGCGGATGGCGCAGCCCTATGCCGGCGAAAACCATGGCATGCACTTTCCGCTGCACAAGGGGACCGAGGTGCTGCTGACCTTTGTTGACGGCGATCCGGACCGGCCGATCATCGCCGCTGCCGTACCCAATCCAATCACCCCCAGCCCGGTCAACTCGTCCAACAGTACCCAGAGCCGAATCACCACGGCTGGCGGCAACAAGCTGCACATGGAGGATCAGCAAGGCAGCGAGGGGATGTTGCTGCAGACGCCGAAAAGCAACACCTCGTTCCGGTTGGGACTTGTCAATGAGACCAGTGAGACGGAACCGCCAACAAACCAGGAGCTGCAGGAACAGATTAACGAGATCAATACCGAGCTGGAGAAGCAAAAAACCGAACAGGAGGAGGAAGAAGCAAATTCCGGTGTTTCTATCTATACCGGAGCCGGGATAGAAATAACCAGCGCCTGGGAGAATTCGTTGACCCTGGGGGAATGTACGGAGGTCACGATCGGGGCGGCTAACGATATATTGTTGGGAACGGAAACATCGATCACCGCGGGCACAGCGATGGAGATCTTTCTCGGCACCAAGATGGATCTGACTGCTGGCAACACCGTTGAGTACTATAACGGTGATGTTTGTACCATCTGTGCAGACAATGAATTGACCGGACAGAAGTCGGTGCTGATCAAGGCGGGAGGAGCGTCACCCGCGATTGCAGGTTCGGTGGCAGGCATTCTTGTACTGACAGCGGCTTTAAGCGCGATTGCGACGGCCATGGGTAAGGCTTCAAAGGCATCGACTGCTGAAATTACGGCTGTCAATGAAGTCATCCTGACGATCAACACGCTGCTTTGCATGTATGCAAACTCAACAGTGTTTAAGGAAGCTGAAAAGCTAACCTACGCCTCGACTATAGAGATGGACCTAACGGAAATCGAGATAAAATCTCCCGGAATCAAGATGGAGGCACTCCTGACCGGTGTTTCAATGACAGCCGTGGCGGGAGGGATAACAAGCACAGCGACGGCCGGCGGTATAAACAATACGGCAGTATCTGGTGGTATCACCAATACGGCGGCAGCTGGCGGCATCACCAATACGGCGGTAGCCGGCGGCATCAGCAACACAGCTCCAACCATTACCAACACTGGGACAACCTCCATCACCAACAGCACGCCCGTCATAACCAACACGGCTACAACCTCGGTAACCACAACGGCCCCGATAGTCTCCACCACTGCCACCACTGCCATCACCAGCACGGCGCCGACTGTAAGCATGGGGACCACCGGCAATGCGGCCAAAGTAGACCTGGCTGCAAATGTATGCAATGTAACCGCAAACACTGGAAACTTCTCGTTCTTAACCGCAGTCCAGATACAGGCCGGGGCGATCATCAAATTGCAATAGCAGGTTCCAGCTCTTCGGGCTCCGAAACTGCTGAAAGAGAGGCACACAGACTTGACCAGAGACGAAGCACTTCATTTTCTGCACGGCAATCAATTCATCGAAGGGATAGATCTGTCAGGCCTTTCCTTAACCGGCCTTGATCTCTCCGAAAAGGTATTCAGGCGGGTCTCCTTATCCGGTGCGGACCTAACCGGATCGAGCCTTGTCAAGTCTCAGTTCATTGCATCCGACTTCAGCGGGACACAATGCCGCGCTGCAGATTGCAGCAATGCCTCGTTCTCATCCTGCAGGCTGGAAGACACCTTGTTTGTCGGCGCAAGTCTTTATAATACGACCTTGGTCCAGTGTGAGACCGGGAAGCTCGACTTCAGCCAAGCCAATCTGGAGCGATTCACGGTGATTGCCACCCCCCTGCCCGGCGCCCTCTTCAATGACACTAATCTCACCAGCGCCATCTTTACCGCTACCGCTCTGGATAAGGTAAAATTCTCCGGATGCAGGCTGACACTCGCTGTCTTCGAGCAGGCCTCTCTGCAAGAGGCGGATTTCTCGGCTTCAGATCTGATGAAGTGCCGGTTTACGGGCGCCAACCTGAGCGGGGCAAAATTTACTGGAGCACAAGGGAGTTTTGCAGGGTTTATCGATGTTCGGGCAGAGAAGACCGACTTTTCCGGGGCTGTGTTGACAATGGCCAACTTCTCCGGGGCCGTTCTCGATGGAGCCGGTTTTGGGCGCGCCTGCCTGGAAAAATCGCTCTTTGTCGGCGCCTCGCTGAAAAAGACGATTTTAATCGGCGCCAAGCTGGCCTATGCGGATTTTTCCCAGGCGGTCGTCACCGGTGCCGATTTTTCCGAAGCGGACCTGTCCGTGGCCAACTTCCACCGGGCCAATTTCTCTGAAGCCAGACTTGCCGGCACCAAGATGCAGGGCGTCAGGGAGACCGACAAGGAACTGGCCGAGGGGGAGACCTGGGTGTCACCGCTGAAAATCCAACAGGAGACAACATAATGGCTGACAGACACAATGTACTCATGTTCAGGCAGCCCGAGACACCGGGCATGCCCGATTTGGCGTCAAGCGGCGCAACCGTCGACACCGCCCGAGTCATCCGAAGGGACAACAGCGAATTCCTGCTGGTGACAACCGGCGCCCGGACGCTGCGGGGCAAAAAGGCCGCCGGATGTCTGTTGGAGCCGGAGGTGAACGACACCGTGCTGATTGTCCGCAACCTGGCGGCAGGGACGTACATCCTGACCGTGCTTGAGCGTTGCAGCCATGCCGGTCGCGTCATGCTGCCTGACGACACAACCCTCTGCGCCAAGGATGGAGCCCTGCGGCTTGCCGGTGAGACGGTCGAGGTTGTCGGAACAGCAGCGGCAAGCATTAGAGCCCCGGAGATCAAGCTGCAAGGACTGCAGGGCGAGGCCTCCTTTGCCGATCTGTCGCTGACGGCCTGCGTTGCCGCCCTCAAGGCAGGCAAACTGTCGCTGGTGGCTGCAACCGTCGACACCGTTGCGGAGCGGATTACCCAGCGAGTCAAGGACTGTTTCCGCTGGGTGGCGCGGACGGACAGCACCAAGGCCGGTCAGGTCAACATCAGCGCGGAACACCGCCTTGATCTGAAGGCCGGCGACGCCTCGCTGGTGGCCCAACATGGAGTCAAGATCGACGGCGACAAAATCCACCTGGGATGATGGAACCAGAAAAAGGAGAAACGAATGTTTGCCACAACCATTGCAGGCGGAATGCAGAACATAACCGCCCCGGATGTTTGTAATACCGTCGTTGGACCGGCGGTGTCACCGATCCCCTATCCGGATATCGGCGTGCCTTCCTCGGCTACGCCGACGGCGACCAAGGTGTTTATTGTCGGGGCGCTTGCGCTGACCAAGGCCTCCAAAACAGAGCCCACCAACGGCGACCAGCCTGGCGCTTCCGGCGGTGGTGGCGTGGTCTCCGCCAAGATCATGGGGGCGGCGGAATACATTATGTCCAGCATGAAAGTCAAGATCGAAGGCAATCCAGCGGTGCGGTTGACCGATACCATGAAGCTCAACGAAGGCAATACGGTCGGCCTCAATTGCGCCCCCAGCCAGTCCAAAGTAATGATCATGAGTTGATGGCAAAGTCCTTCTCCCCTTTCTTGCAAGGACGATGAAGGAAAGTTTCAAAAGCTCAAGGAGTTTCATGTATGCGCTCAAGGGGAAAGAAATTCGGTTTCACCTCATCGGGGCTTTCTGAAGATACCTTTGATGTCGTCAGTTTTTCTGGAACGGAAGGACTTTCCAGGCTCTACCGATTTGACATTACATTGGTTTCCGATGATGAGGAACTCAACCTTGAAAACGTTATACAATCCCGCGCTACTCTCACCATTCTCCGCGATGAAGGTACTCTATGCTTTAACGGTATTTTGTCCGAGTTCGAACAGATGGGAACCGCCCTTGAAAAAACCCAGTACCGTGCTCTGCTGACCCCAGTTTTCTGGCGCCACACCCTGACGCACCATAACCAGGTATTCCTCGACAAAACCGTCCCCCAGATTATCGAGACCGCCATGCAAGATGGCGGTCTCACCAGTCTTGATTACGAATTCAGGCTGACCGACGACTACCCGGTTCACGAATATATCTGCCAGTACAACGAAAGCCACTACAACTTTATCTCACGCTTGATGGAACATGAGGGGCTTTATTATTTTTTTGAGCAGAAGGAGACTGGCGAGAAGATTATCGTAACCGATTCGGCCCTGCTGCATTCGGTCATGAAAGAGGGGGGAAAAATGTATTACTCGCCACTGTCAGGGTTGGATGAATCAGCGCGCGAGGAGGTCATCAACACATTGATCTGCAACCAGAAGATGCTACCGGCACGGGTCGTGCTGAAGGATTACAATTACCGAACACCATCCGTGGATATGACTGCTGAATGGGTGGTTTCCGAACGCGGAGTCGGGGATATGTATATCTACGGTGAGCATTTTTCGACAAAAGAGGAAGGAACCCGCCTAGCAAAGGTACGCGCTGAAGCGCTCAAATGCAGGGCACGGATATACCATGGAGAAAGTCTCATTCCCTACCTGAGGCCGGGATATATTTTCCAACTTGATGGCCATAACCGCAAGGACTTCAATGCTTCATACCTCACCACCGATATTACGCACAGTGGCGACCAGAGCTTTATGTTCTCTGCCGGGATCGATAAAGTTCAATCTACCCACGAAAAATCCTCTTATTACCGCAACAGTTTTACCGCGATCTCGTCCGAAAGCCAGTTCCGTCCTGAACGAATCACAGAGAAGCCGAGTATTTCAGGTACGTTAAACGCTCATGTCGATGCAGAGGGGATCGGCGACTACGCCGAGATAGACCAAGATGGCCGTTATAAAGTACGTATGCCGTTTGATCTGGCTGGCTCACACAGGGGCAAGGCGTCGTCATGGCTCCGGATGGCCCAGCCATACGCCGGCAGCAACCACGGCATGCACTTTCCTCTGCACAAGGATACCGAAGTGTTGCTCACCTTCATCGATGGCGACCCCGACCGCCCCATCATCGCCGCTGCTGTCCCCAACCCCCTGACCCCCAGCGTGGTCACCTCGACAAACAGTACCCAGAGCTGGATCGCCACCGCTGGGGGCAACAAGCTGCACATGGAGGATCAGAAGGATGGACAGCGGATACAGCTTGAGACACCGCAAGCCAACACATGGTTTCGCATGGGAGCCCCCAACGTCCCCCCTTCAGGATTTGATTTAGACGACAAAGGGAAAGCAGGTATCAGGTTGTTCACGAATGGAGAACTAGAAGTTGAGGCATCGTCGGCATCTCAGCAGATTAATGGTAACAAAACCGAGATTGTCAAAGGCGACAAAACCGAGACCGTCAAGGGCAATAAAACCGAGACTGTTAGGGGCGACAGAACCGAAATCATCGAGCCAGATTCTCTCGATGTCGTCATGGCATCAAAATATACACTCGGCCTCACCTCCAACACTACAGCAGGACTAGATTCAAAAATGGTCATTGGCTTTAATTCAACTACAGTGATCGGTGGTGATTCGGTTAGCAAAAACGGTAACATGAATGAATCGTATTGGGGACAAAGAACAGTAACGAGCGATGGCAGAAAATTTGAATGCTATAAAGGCCAAGTCTATTCAAGTTCAGAGCATAGTACAATCATAGGAGACAAGAAGGTTGAAATATTGGCTGGTGGTGAAGACCCTGCATCGAAAGGATATTTCAAATACATGGGTATACTTGGCAAAGTTGACATTGGTCTCTCCGCTGCAATCTTTTTGGCATCAAAGTTACTCAAGGGTAAGGGTGTTAAAGAAATTCTAAACATAGGGCAGATCTCGAAGGCATTAATTGTAACATTGGCTCAATTGTACAAAGCCAAAGGTGTGCCAAAAAAAACCAAACCTGTTTACAAGTCAACAATGGTATTTGATTCAGATAAAATAGAGGTTAAATCTGATGAAATCAGGATGATAACACCAATAGTTCAGCTAATGCACAACAAATCAGTTGCCCTTGTATCCAGTAATTTACAGATAAAAACAGATGAATTACTCATTGATTCAACAGAAAACGCCTCAATAAAAAAGAACAAGGAAGATATAGCGGCAGAAAGAGAGGAGGCTGCAGAATTTCTTGAAGGGCTATACTCACCCGACTCATTGATGTTTAACCCGGATCCGGCAGTTATAGCTGATGGGACGGAGCAAATCGCTGCGGCACGTGCAGAAGCTACAGCTGCGAGAGCCGCTGCTGACGCCATCATTCCGATAAATAAAATCACGCTTAAGAGTAAGACCATCGGGCTGAATACCCCTGGCGATATGGCTAAATTGGTGCTTGAGGACAACAAAATAAAAGTATCCGGTAATGAGGGGGATTTTGACTTTCTATCAACGGTGGCGATTAAAGCCGGAGGGGTTATTAAATTGGGGTGAATTTGATTAACTACGAATACTCTGAATCGCGGTTTGAGCAAGCAAACAAGGAGAAGAAAAGAGAGGGGACAGGGACGACGATTAGAAGATTGATACCATGAAGCTGAACGAAGGGAATACAATAGGCCTGAGCTGCACCCCGAGCCAAAGCAAAGTGATGATCATGAGCTGATAGCTCTTTGAGGCTCCGGTTACCCTGTTCTGCACGGGATAAAAGCACATACAACAACGCATAGGATATCTACATGAAAAAACAACTCTGGCTTACTTCTCTGAGCTCTGACCGGAGCATCCCCTCGGCTGTCAGCGCCAAGCTTGGGCCGTACGGCTTCGACGTTGCCGGTTCTCTCTGGAAGGACGACAATGAACGCATGGGCTGGCAGGATTCCCGTGACATGCTGATCAATCCGGCGCTGGCAGGCTGGTTGGTGGTGGCGCCGCCTGAAGAACTGGCCAAGCCTTCCGTGCGTTATGGCCTGTCGCTGCTTGCGCTCTCCGTCGCCGCTCGCCGCCCGGGCCTGCCTCTTTTCCTCATCTCCTGCGGAGCCGCGGTCAAGAGTGCCGACCTCCCCACTCCCCTTGCCGGCGCCCATCTGCTGACGATTGACGAGACGGCCCTGTGCGCCAAAATTGTCGCCAAAACCAGTGTGCCCGCACCTCCCCGCCAGCTTGACTACCGTATCGATATTACAGGGGATCAGCAGGTGGGGCAATGGTTTGAGATTGGGCCAGCGGAGGGAACGTGGAAAGGAGTCATCTTTGGAACCTGTGGCGGCGAGATCAGCTTTCAGGCGGTGGGCCCGGCGAGCACGTTGCCGAAAAACACGGTGCTGAACTATCCGATGCAGGGTATCCAGCTCACGCTCGGCGAGCGGGATTGTACCGCCTGGGGGGTACGGAATGAGGTGTCGAACGGGACATCCTACTTTGCCAAGGTCAAGGGAATGCCGGAAGCATTGGTTTTTGGTTCGTTTCCGGAGGATGACGAACCGGAGTTGTTTTCGTTGCGGTTGGTTTGATGCCGTCCCTCGAAATGCACGCAATGCAGATACCTGAGCAACCATTTTCCATTGTGGCCTTTGCTCCGTTTCTTCCTGCGGAAACGGCTGAAAATACAGCCATATCGCAACCTCTCCCGATTCAATCCGCCGATCACGGATTAACGCTGCTCCACCCTTCGTTGTATATTCCGCTACCCAAATCGCTTTCCCCGGACTCGGGGATACTCCTGGAATTCACCTCGCTGGCAGATTTCGCCCCTGACGCCATGGTGGCGCGCACCCCATGGCTCAAGGCGCTGAGGGATGGAAGCCGCGTATCTGCACAGGCGCAGCCAACTGCAGCGGCAACCACCCTCGACAGCATCCTCGACATGGTCGATCTTCCCGGAAAGCAGGAGAAAGGCGCCAGGCGGGCCGATACAGAGGGGAACGAGGCTGATGCGATTGTCTCCGGGGTGCTGACCCGGATTGCTGCAGATGACGATTTCCGGCGGATGGAAGCGGCGTGGCAGGGAGTTGCCCTGCTGTTCGAGGCGGCCGGCGCGGAGCAGCTTCGCCTTGCCCTGGTGCCGGTGACCCGGGAAAATGCGGCTGAAGTGCTGGCATCAAGCGGACCACTGCTGGACGATGACCCGCCGGATCTTCTTGTGCTGGATGCGCCGTTTGATGCGACCCCGGTCGGCATGCTGCTACTGGATGCCGCCGCCAACCTGGCAGAACGGCAGATGTCGCCGGTCGTCTGCTGGTTTGGTCCGGATTTTCTCCACCTGGACACCTGGTCCGACCTGGAGCATCTCCCCTATCTACCGCATCATTTGGAGAACTTTTCCTTTGCCCGATGGAGAGCGCTCCGTGCCCAGCCCGCAGCCTTCTGGACGATAGCAGCTTGCAACCGTTTTTCATTGACGCCTTCCGGGTATGGCGATGCGTCGCCCGAACCATTCAGTCGCATCAATCCGATCTTCCTGGGCCCTGTTTGGGGCGTTGCCGCACTGCTTGTGCAGTCGCATGCGAGAACCGGCAGCCCGCTGAGATTTGCTACTCAACTGCTGCGCGTCCCGGATAATGACGATGCTGGCTGGATGCCGCTTGAAATCGCCATCACTCTTGATCGCACCCATCAGATGGCGGCGAGCGGTTTACTCCCGCTGGTGCAGTCGCGCGGCAAGAATATTCATCTGGCGGAAGCTGTGACTATCAATGGGGAGTCGATCCTAGCGCCGCTGATTCTCACAACGATCATCCACACCCTCATCGAATTACGCCAGGTTTCCGGGCCCAGCAACGATCCGAACGACCTGGCGAACACCATGAACGAGGTGTTTTCCCGGCATCCCCGCTTCAAGGGGGTGCTTCCTGCCGGGGCCGTCTCTTTCGAGGTGGTCGGCAACGATGCCCAGGGCCGTGTTATTCTTGGCGTAATGCTGCAACATGGGGAGTTCTGCGGCAAGAACATTGAATTTACTTTCATGTGGTAACGTGGTAATTGTGCCAGTCTATATGACAAGGCTTTTTTCCCTTATATTCACAGTACTTCTAGTGACTTCATGCGCCCGTGACAGTGCCTTGCGTGGTCACGGTTCTCTCGTGACATTCGGCTTGAATTATACATACCAGCCGGGTCAGGTAGTGGCACTGCTTCCCCTGGTCAATTACGAACGAAAGAGCTCAAACGATCTTATCACCAACCGTTTTGCCGCCAATCTGTCCTCGATCGGTTTTTCGGTCCTGAACCCGGAGAAGGTGAAACAGGCGGCGGTAAAAGCAAAAATTAATTTAGTGAACATTCCCTCTGAGGCACAGCTTGCCAACCTGGGGAAAAGCCTCGGTGTTCGTTTTATTGTCGTGGGCTCGTATACGTGCCTCCAGAACGCCACGGCAGACAACGAAGAGGCCATTACCATAATTTCCGCTCGTTTTTTGGATACCGTGAGCGGGGAGACATTGATCTCCGCCAGTACCCACACCGATGGCGTCACACCGGCGACCCGTGCCTTGGCGCTGATTATTAGTAGTAACGCCAAGCGGGACTTGTTCCGCAAGGGAATCGACAGCTACAACCAGAAAAACTATGCCGAAGCCATCACCCGTTTCAACACGCTCATCGCCATGGACCCGAAACGGATTGAGGCGTACCATAACCGTGGAGCCTCGTATTTGAAAACCGGCGACTATCAGAAAGCGCTGGCGGACTACGACCAGGCCCTGGCGGTGCTTGATGAACAAGAAAGGGCTGCATCGGGGTCATTTTCACCTTCCTCCCAGGAGGAACAGACGGAAAGGGCGGGGTTGCTGTTTGGCAGGGGTATTGTGCTGGTTAAATCGGGCAAGCCGGAGGCGGCAGTCAACGATTTTATCAAAGCGCTAGCTGCGGGGTACGACCCGGCAACAATTCATGCCAATCTCGGCAATGCCTATTTCAAGATGCACGAGTTGAATAACTCGCTTGTCGAGTATGGGAAAGCCATCAAGGCCGATTCATCCCGGGCTGATTTTTACTACCAGCGCGGGCTCGTTCTTGAAGAGGTCAACATGCGGAACGCTCAAGCGGATTTTTCAAAGGCAATTAGCCTGGACCACCGGTATCCGGTCGCCTTGGCGGCGCGTGGCAGAGCGAACCTGAAGCTTGGCAATCACACGGAGGCAATCAAGGATTACACCCAGGCTATCGAATTTGAACCTGGCAATTGGGAATTCCTGACCGGGAGAGGCGCCGCCTACTTTCAAATGGGGGGCTATGACAGCGCCATCAAGGATTACTCGGATGCTATTGCAGCAAACGCAACTTATTACCAGGCGTATCTAGGCCGCGCGGTTAGTTGCGCCGCCAAGGGGGATGATGTCTGCGCGGTGAAGGATTTCGACACAGTGCTTTCGTCCGGAACCGTCGTCTCCGGCACAGCCTATCTGGAGGCCGGAATTTTTCAGGCGAAGCAGGGGAAATACCGGGAAGCGATTGCCCATTTCGACAAAGCCATCGAAACCGCTGGCAAGGATGGGGTCGTGTATTCCAATCGGGGAAAAGCGTTGCAGATGATGGGCAGCTATCGCGATGCCGTGCTGGATTTCAGTCGATCACTTGAGCTACGGGCTGATAACCCGCAGGATTATTTTAACCGGGGCTATTCCAATATGCAGAACGGCGGATACCGCCAGGCCATAGAAGATTTTAACAAGGCAGCCCGCCTTGATCCAAACTACGCCCCAATATTCAGTAACCGGGGATACGCCTACCAGAAAAGCGGCAATTACGATCAGGCCATCAGCGACTACAGCCTCGCACTCGGCCTGATCAAACCGGATCAGAGCGAGACCTCGTATCGTTATCGTTATCCCGATGCGGGTCTGAATCAAGTCGCGGGATCGTATCAATCGTTCTTCGTGTATTATAATCGCGGGTTATCCTACCTGGCGTCAGGCAAATACCGGCCGGCTCTAGAGGATTTCAACACGGCATCCGAACTGGCCCCCCAAAATGCAGAAGTTTTTGCGAATCGAGGTATGGCGAACCAGCAGATCGGCAAGATAGAACAGGCCCAGGCCGACTTCAAACATGCGATCGAACTCGATAGCCGTCTGGCCGAGGCTTATTTTGGGCGCGGATCCTTGAGCGAACATTCCGGCAATATTCCTGCGGCAATCTCCGACTACACTAAAGTGATCGACATCAAGCCAGATTTTGCACGGGCCTATTACAGCCGTGGGTTACTCAAAACGCAGCTCAATATTGTTGAACCGGGGATGGCGGATATTAAGGCTGCCGCTCGCATGAATCTGCAAGAGGCGCAAGATTATCTCTTGACCAGGGGTGTTGAATGGTGATGACAATCACCGCGGACCAAAGGAGAAAAGAATGATAAAAAAGGTAATTGCAGCAGTATTACCCCTGCTTTTTCTTATGGTCGGTTGCACGCAAACGATAACCGGAACCGGGCCGATCGATACATCCACCATGCGCAAGGTGGAGGAACAGTGTGCCGCGTATTTCCTCGGAATAGGCCCTTTTGGAGAAACCACTCTGATGCAGAAACCGGATACCATCCAGTACACTGTGCACAACTATTTTCTGTACAGCACCTTCTGCACCGTGGGGTACAATAAGTAATTCATGCGGCTCACATTATTTGCCCTATTGCTGTTGCAGACGCTGGTTGTCTCAAGCTGCTCATGGTTTTCCGATAAACCGGCTCCCCCACCGCAGACACCTCTGGAAGTAGCCAAGGAGGCTAATGAGAAAGCTAGGATAGCTAACGAGGAGCTCAAGAAGAATTACCCGATTCCCCAGGTGAAGTGGACGTTTGCCGCCAAGGCTATCGAGATTCGCTTCAAGGCGGATGCCACGCTGAACTATTACGACGACGAACCGCACACCCTGGCGGTCGCTGTCTACCAAATGAGCGATCCCAGTGTGTACTTGAGCTATGGCGTCAATCGCGAAAAACTCACTGAAATCATGGAAGCGCACCGCTTTGATCCTTCCGTGACTTCGTTCGATCAATTTTTCTTCCAGCCGGGAGAAGAGCGGGTCATCAGGATCGACCGCGCTGAAAACAGCCGCTTTGTTGGAATTGTCGCCGGTTACTTCCAATCCGATCCCGATCAGGTAACGCGACTGTTTGAGGTCCCAGTTCTGGTGACCCCCGGCAAGCAGGAGGTGCTCGCTTCACCTGGGACGCTGAATATTAACATCTTTGCTGGACGAAATATGATCCAACAGTTCGGGAGCAATTAACATGGAGTTTACTCGGCCACTCTTTTGGCGACACGGGCTTTTCCTGCAACCACAGCATTTGCAGCTCAATGACCTCTTCCTGGAATCTCGCCTCGCTCCGGTTTGGGAATTTTTGCAACCGTACTTCTGGGGAGTTGCTGAAATGAACATCCAGGAATCGGCGCTTTCCACGATGTCGTTTGAGATTTTGAGTGGAAAATTCCTCTTTCCGAGTGGGGTGTATGCACTTTTCCCCGGCAACGCGGTTATAGAACCGCGCTCGTTTGTTGATGCCTGGGAAAACTGGGACAAACCGATCACGATCTATCTTGGTCTGCGCACAATGAGCCAGATGGAGCCCAATGTTACTGTTGTTGAAGAATTGCGGGGACTGGCCGATATCAAAACCCGTTTTGTCACTGCCTCGGCCCCGGAAGAGGTGCGAGATCTCTATCTCAACGGACAGACGGCACAGGTGCAGGGAATGCAGTACCAACTCAGACTGTTCTGGGAAACCGAAAAGGCTTTGCTGGATAATTACGAAATAATCCCGATCGCCAGGCTGGAGCGAATAACGGAGCGGGTGCGGTTGCTGCCGGGTTTTATTCCCCCGGTATTGTCGTTGCGTTCCTCGGACCGTTTGTTTGCCATGGTGCGGGATATTCGCGATCGGCTTGCCGCACGTGGGCGACAACTGGAAGGGTATAAAAGACTGAAAAATCTGGAGACCGGCGAGACGGAATCTCGCTATATTTCTTACCTGATGGCGCTTTCTTGCTTGAACCGTCACATTCCAGTGCTTTCGCAGATGTGCGAATCCGGAACCGCCAACCCGTATAACGCCTATTTGGCGCTCAGGCAGTTGGTGGCGGATCTCTCAACCTTTTCCACTTCAGTTGACGTCATGGGAGAAACGTTGACCGGCGATACGGTGCCGTCCTACAGCCACACAGCGTTGTGGGACTGTTTCAGTCGTGTGCAAAACTCCATTGAGATAGCCTTGTCTGATTTTGTGACCGGACCCGAGTACATCATCCCGCTGGAGCGGGAAGGCGACATTTTTAAAGCGGAGAAACTGAGCCAGGATATTTTTCAACCACGCAATCACTATTATCTGGTGCTGTGGACGTCACTGGATCTGAAACAGATCTTCGAGTCGCTCGCCCATCTCGCCAGGGTCACATCCCTGTCTTATCTGCCGATCATTACAAAGCGGGCACTGGCTGGGATCGAGCTCAGTTACCTGGCCCAACCCCCGCGCGAAGCCCTGGGTAATTCCAACAGCTATTTTTTCCGGCTGAACGAGACCGATAAACAATGGGAGTCTATTGTCAACGAACAGAGCCTTGCCATGCACTGGGAGGGCGCGCCCAAAGACCTTAAGGTAGAGCTCATGATCATCAGGAGATAGTATGCGACTCATTGATTGTTTCTTAAAACCTCTTGCATACACAGCACACATTGTCAGCGCCGAAGGAACCGAATCCGTCCCCATTTCGCAGGCAACGAGCAACATTCACAGGTTGCTGGCTGAAAGTGGAAAAATAGCCGATCATGCCGGTTATGCACCCCAGGAATACAACGAAGCCCGTTTCGCGGTCTGCGCCTGGATAGACGAGGCCATTCTCAACTCAAACTTGCCAGAGTGCGATCTTTGGCTGGGAGAGTTGTTGCAGCGGGCGTTCTATTCAACCAATAGGGCAGGGGAAGAATTCTATACGAGAATGGATAATCTGGGGGAGGCCGACCTCCAGGTGCGCGAAGTTTTTCACCACTGCCTGGCCCTTGGCTTCAAGGGGCGGTATTTTTCGCCAGAGATGGCAGGCGAGCTGGAAACGATTAAAAAAAGGGAATTCGTACGGCTTCAACTGGAACACTCCTTGCTTTCGACCGGCAAACAGGAGAGATTTTTTCCTGCATCGTATCCCAAAAAATCGGCGCCCCGCCGACGTGCTCTGCCTCGGATAGCCTTTTCCTTCGTTACCTTGTTCATGATCCTGGCGCCGCTTGTTTTCCTCACCCTGACCTATTATTCGTACAGTACTCTGCTTGATGGCATGGTTGAAAAAATGATCCATCTGGAGTCCAAATAGCATGAATCTTCTGCTCAAAATCTGCAAATTTCTGTTCATCGGTACAGTGGTGATCGGCGTCCTTTTCGGTGCGTTTTGGATGACGTACATCAAGGAGTGGCCACTGTGGAGCGGGGCTTCGCTGATCCTCCTCGCCATTGGGATTGTTCTTGGGTGGTATGGTCTGAAGAAACTCCTGGTAAAGCGCCGGGAAAAGAAGTTTGTCAAGCAGGTTATTGAACGGGAAAAGCCGCTCACGGATGTTACCAACACCAGTTCTGTTGAACATCTTTTGAGCCTTGAACGGCAATGGGCTGACTCACTTTCTCTTCTGAAAGAATCGCATTTGGCCAAAAAAGGTAATCCCCTCTATGTGCTACCCTGGTACATGGTGCTGGGGACGCGCGGCAGCGGAAAAACCTCGGCAATTCGGAGCGCACGGCTCCCATCCCCTTTCCCCGAGGTTATGAATCCGGCCGGTTCCGGAACTCGTTCTTGCGACTGGTGGTTTACCGAACACGCCATCATTCTGGATACTGCCGGCAAATATTCAAACCCTGCCATAGATGCCGCCGACCACGATGAGTGGCAGCGTCTGCTCACCTTGCTTCTGGCGGCTCGGAGAAAGGAACCGCTCAATGGCTTGGTGATTACTGTTTCCGCGGATCGGCTCTTAGATGCGGACGGTGACACCCTGGCGGAAGAAGGGCGTGCTCTCAGATTGCGAGTCGACGAACTGATGAGGGTTCTAGGAGCCAAGTTTCCTGTCTACATTATGGTGACAAAATGCGATCAGATTTACGGCATGGAACAGATGGCTCAGCATCTCCCCGAATCGTTCTTCAAGCAGCCAATGGGGGTCATCAACGATGATTGTACCCGACCGATCAACGATGTGATTCGCCTGACGCTGGACAATATCTGCGAACGGCTCAGGGATATCAGGTTCATGCTGTTGGACAAGGTTCCGGGGAACAGAGTCGGTCTGCTCCTTCTTCCGGAGGAAATGCGTAACCTACAACAGGGGCTCGAAAATTTCATGCAGGGGGTGTTCCGTGCGAACCCCTATCAAGAATCGCCCCTCATGCGGGGCATCTTTTTCTCCAGCGCTCATCAGAGCGGAACACCTGTTTCCCGCTCCATTCAATTCATGGAGAAGGTGCCTGCCGATATGCTACGGGAAAAGGATCCGCAGCCTACCTCAACGACCAATACATTGGGTGCGCCAGCCGCCAGAAATGCTCCTTCAGATCTACTCGTAACGAAGGTTCTTCCCGGAACCAAGCGGAGTCTGTTTCTGTTCGATTTTTTTGACGGGGTGCTGACTGCGGATCGCTGGCTGCATACACCCCTCCGGGCAACGGTACGGCATTTCCGGATCAACTGGGGGATCGGGATGATTGCCTGGTTGGCGATTCTTGGCGGCGGACTGGGGCTTGCGAGCACCTCGTACATGCTGAACCGACATGTCATCAACGAGTATGTGGACGAATTCAAGGCGCCGATATCGCTGACCGGGAGCATCTTGGAAGATATTTTGATCCTCGATCGGTTTCGGACCATCATCCTGATCATGGAGGAGAGCAACAAACATTGGTGGGTACCCCGATTCGGATTGAACCAAAGCGAATTGGCAGTAACCCAGCTTAAAGATAATTATTGCAACATGTTCAGTAATTACTTTTACGACAAAACTATCGCTGAAAAATTAGATGCGAATATAGCAAAAATTACTCCTGAAACACCCGGCAGAGAGCGTGGCTCCTATATTGCTAATATCGTTAGCCGATTACAGTTTGTAAATGCCAGGCTTGAAAAGAAAGATCTGAATTATATGAAAAAACTGCCGGCACCATCAGGCGCTTTTCTTGTGCTGCTGGACAGCAGGATTACCCCTGAACTTGCACGGCAATATCAGGAAATCTACCTCTACTATTCAGCTTGGCAGGACGACTTGACCCCAGCCGCCATCAACAAGCAAAAACTGTCGATGCAGCTGAGCAAAATCCTTACAGGACGTTCCGGACAATATGATTTGAGTTGGGTTATGGAATGGATCGACAGTATCGAAGTCGATAACCGCATCACCTTGCGATCGTTTTGGGAAGGAAGTGGAGATATCGATGACATATTTATCGAACCCTGTTTCACAATAGCCGGAAAAAAGAAACTGGATGGTTTTATAGGTCAGATTTATTCGGTGATGTCCCAATCCCCAGTTCTGGATGAGCAAATTAGATTGTTTAATGCCGATTACGAGCATCAGTACATAACGGTATGGGAAAATTTTGCGCGGGACTTTCCACAAGGGGCATCCATTTTAGCCTCAAATCAAGAGATGCACGCGCAGGCAGCCGCAATCGGTATCGACAAAATACCTGCCGAACTTTTTATCGAAAGAATGGTCAAGGAGCTTGAGCCATTTGCAGGAGGAAAAAATATTCCACCGTGGTTGAAACTTGCAAGGGAACATGAACGAATTCGTGTGCGGGTGGGTGAAAACGACTTTAACAAGCAGGCTGACGGTTTCATCCAAACCGCAAATGCAGTTGTGGAGAAGAGCAAAGATCTTCTTAAAGATATTGCCGATAAAAAAATTGAACTGCCCACCAAAGAAAAAACCAAGTCCTTCCTCAATGAAGTCAATGCATATGGCGATTTTCGAAAAGCTCTCCAGGATATGGCCAAGGGAATAAACACCGATGCAACTACCATGCGCTTGGCTGTCGATATGTATTCCAACGCTGGTTCCGCACCGGCAATACCTTCGAGCAGTGAGCCCGGTGGCTTGGCACCGTCCCCGTTTTCCAAGGTTCAGGAAACATTGAAATCGTTTCAGGCGCAGATGCGCCAAGTAGGCGAAGATAAAATTTATTGGGACATAATCAACTCATCTCTTGATTTTTTTACAATAATTGCGTCGAGGAAGGCGGCCTGTTCGTTGCAGGAACAATGGGAATCGCAGGTTTTGGCCGAAACCAGTGCCGTCGGAGAATCTTCGTTGCAGGAACTGTTGTTCGGAGCGCAGGGCATTGTATTGAAATTTATCAAAGGACCGGCTGCGCCATTTCTCAGAGGCGGTCCACAAGGTTACCAACCGACATCGGTCAGGGGGCAGCGGATCGCATTCAATCCCCAATTCATCGATTTCCTCAATCGAGGAAATCTGAGTCGCCAAGATACCAAGGAGAGCTATGGCGTCAAAATCAAGGCTTATCCGATTCATGTCAACAAGGAGGCGACTCAGAAACCGCAATCGGTCTTTCTGAGTCTGGCCTGCGGAGACGACCTCCAAGCGCTCAACAACATGAATTATCCGGTGCAGAAATTGTTCAAATGGAATTTCAAGGATTGTGACGAAACTGTTTTGCGCATTAAATTCGGTTCCCTTGCCTTGGAGCGAAAGTACATTGGTGGACTGAGTTTTATCACTTTCCTCTCCGACTTTCAAAACGGTGTCCGCACCTTTACTCCTGAGGATTTTCCAAATAATGAAAATGACCTTAGGGCGATGAACGTACGTCAGATACGGATTCAATATCAGTTCGAGGGGCACCATGAGTTACTGAATCTGCCCGAGAATGATCCGGTGGCCATCCCGCCAATTATAACGACATGTCATCATTAAGGCCTGTATGAATATCCGTGAACTGGGGCGTTCTCCCATCGATAGTACCAATACCGCTGGAGAGGACATCCGGTATGACCCTCTTTTTGAGACACTCCAGGCTGAGATCGACGCAAAACCATCGGCAGGTTCTAGTGGAGTCAATTGGAAAAAAGTCGTCGAAATGGCCTCGACTATCCTGGAAACTAAATCCAAGGATATTCTCGTTGCCAGTTATCTGGCTGTCGGTTTGCTGCGTACCGAGGGGGTGCCGCAGGGGCTTTTGAACGGTCTTATCCTCTTGAATGACCTTTTGCATGCATTCTGGGAGACTATGTTTCCCCCTTTAAAACGCATGCGTGGACGTGCACAGGCTCTTGGCTGGTGGATAGAGCGAACCGAGGCAGTAATAGGGGAAATCTCCGATCTGCCCCCGCTTTCGGTAGACACACAACAGGAGCTCTCCTCCACGGTTGAGGCACTGTACGACCTGATCTCTGAAAAATGCCCCGACGCACCTTCTCTGCGGCGGATATTGGAATTTGTCCGAGCCCTTCCTGTGGAGGCCGAGGCACAACCTGAACCGTCCGAAACCGAGCCACCGCCGACAGTGCAACCCGCCGCGAAAAGTGAGCAACCGCCACAACCGACGCAAGCTGCACAAGAATCAAAACCGCAGGAGCAGGCGGCTAACTCACCTTCGGCGCAAACACTTACGAATCAAAATGAGGTCAATGGTCTCCTCGCATCGGTGATAGAAAAAAATTACCTGCTTGTGGATTTCATGCTTGCCGCACCCACCCCGGATCCGGCATGGTATCGCCTCAATCTCCTCTCTGCCTGGTTCGAAATCAACAAACTCCCCCCCGCAACCGATAACAAGACGCTCATTCCGCCGCCGGAACGTCAGATAACAAATTCGCTAGCCGCCATGAAAGGCGCCGACAACTGGGGCGGGGTGATCAAAAGCGGATGTTATACTATACGCCGCTACCCCTTTTGGCTCGACATGAACCGATGGGTGGCAGAAGCGCTGGGTATGATGGGAGAAATATTCAAAGACGGAAAGCAGGCCGTCGAGGAAGAAACCGTCCGATTCGCACGCCGTTTTGGTGAGATCGAGAACTACACCTTCAGCGATGGCACTCCTTTTGCCGATAGTCAAACCAAAAACTGGCTGCACGCTCTGGATGGGAATGGTGGTGGGGCAAGTCAGACGGCAATGCCTACCAGTGGAGATGAAATTGCTGTGCAGGTTGCGGAAGAATTTTCCCGCTGCCGGGAGTTAGTGAAAAGCGGCAAACAAGGGGAAGGGCTTTCCCAGATGCAGACATTATTGCAGACCAGCAGGTCGGGGCGTGAGCGATACCTCTGGCGGTTGTCGATGGTTCAGTTGTTGACGCTTTCCGGAATGGAAAAATTGGCTATCCCGCATATCTGCGAACTGATGAAGGATTATGATGCATATCGCCTGGAAGAGTGGGATCCGGATATGGCGCTTCATGCCTTAAGGACGGTCTGGGGCGTTTTACGGACACAGAATGATCCGGAATCGAAACAGAAAGCCGACGAAACTCTATCCCGCATCTCTATGCTCTCTCCTTCCGAAGCCTTCAACCTTATTAAATGATCCGCATGCAGCCAGATGGTAAATGATCCGCATGCAGCCAGATGGACTGGGTGGCTTAGTAGGATGGTGAAAATCACAATTGCCCGATTCATTGTACTTGATACCCGGTAACCATGAATAGTCGACCTTGAAAATTACGGGATCGGCTTAATTGAGCCCCGTAATGTAAAATCTGGAAACGATCAACGTAAATTTCGGAATAATGTTCCAATTATTTCGGAATGTAGTTGCCGTGGATCACGGAGCCTGTTGGCCTGATGACGCTCTCGTAAAGCCCCCCACTTTTTTTCTGCCATTTTTAGACGCGTTGTATCGGACCGGGGTATTTGACAACCTGTAGATCGGCTGTCAGTAACGTTATGCCCTCGACAATGGCTTGCGCGACGAGTAGGCGATCAAAGGGATCTTTATGAATTAGCGGCATGGCACCGATGGCTACCACATGCTCACTGAAGATCGGCAGTTCATGGTAGCCATTGTCCAATAGGCTACGTCGCAGAACGCGTGGATCCACCTTGAAATCTTCGCGGCCCAAGCCGCATTTGATAACGATTTCCCACAAACTGGCGACGCTGAAGAATAATTCGTTTTCAGGTTCGCTCATCAGCATCTGGGCATCCGGTGGTAGATGTTCAATCCCTTGTGCTGCCCATAGCAGTAGATGAGTGTCCAGAAGCAGCTTCATGTGCCCTCTTCGAACATCCTTACTATCTCTGCTTCGGCCATCTGGTCGAAGTCATCCGGCACGCTGATTTGTCCAGCCATAAAGCCAAACCGTTTGATTTGAGAAGGCTCCGGTGCATTAAGCGGAATAACCTTAACCAATGGCTTACCGGCCTTGGCGATGACGAACGGCTCACCTTTAGCGGCTTGTGCCACCAGCCGAGATAAATGGGTTTTTGCTTCGTGAATATTGTATGTCTGCATAGTGGTTCCTTGATTAGACTTGGTTCATTAAACTTAGTTTAATATGACCCACCGGATTGTCAAGTTCTAATAGTTCAACGGGAATAGGACTTCCTCCGTTTATAATGGTTTATCATAAACAGCTCAAAATTCTTATTCCCACTGAACCAAGACTGTTTTCGGGATGTTTCAGCTACAACCCAACAAACAGAATTATTTTGTCCCTACGTTGCTGCAACACCTTGATATAATCCATTTCAATCATTATGATTGTATTTGAATCTTGAGGTGATGTCCAAATGGTAACTTCGCTAGATGTAAGGGGTGTGATTATGGGAACTCAGACAGATACTCGCGTGTTAACCGCGCACGTGCCTATTCCGCTTGCTGAAAAAGTGGATCAAATGGCTCTTCGGTTGGAGCGTTCGCGAGGATGGATCATGAAACAGGCTTTGTCGGCCTGGGTAGAACAGGAAGAAGATCGCTATCGCTTAACGCTCGAAGCGCTTGCTGACGTGGACTCGGGCAGGGTTATCGACCAGCAGGCTCTTCAGGCTTGGGCAGACAGCCTTGAGCTTGATGAACCTTTGCCGGTTCCATACTGATGAAGTTGCAATGGACCAGCAGTGGATTATCCGATCTGGCGCGACTGTATGAGTTTTTGGCAGCCGTGAATAAAGGGGCAGCGGCACGCACCGTGCAATCCTTGGTCAAGGCGCCAACACGTCTGTTGACCAATCCGCGTCTAGGGGAACAACTGTTCGAATTCTCGCCACGAGAGGTGCGTCGAATCATTGTGGGGCAATATGAAATGCGCTATGAACTCCGGGGTGAATGCATCACTATATTGCGATTATGGCACACCCGCGAGAACCGCCGGTAGTCAGTCGGCAAAGTTAACTGTCCGTGTTTATACCAACCTGAATCAGTGAAAATACATCAGGGTTGACCGTATTCTTGCTCTGAAAGATTGGAGGCAAATCAAGAATGCTCGACTGATTATTGAAGAGTTATCTTTGCCGGAGGCCGAAGCGTTAAAGCAAGTCTTTTGCGGGCCGGGTTCAGAGTTGAACTAAAAACAGAATGATCTTGCCCGTCCTTGAAGGACATTCCGTTAAGCGAGTATATTCCTTAACGGAGGTGTTCGATGACAACGAAAACAACATCAAGCAAGACCAGGCAGCGGCATTCACAGCAGTACAAGACAGAATCACTGGCTCTTGCCGAAAAGGTTGGGGTTCCAACAGCAGCCAAGCAATTAGGGCTTCATTAAAGCCAGTTTTATTCCTGGCGAAGCAAGGCTCGTCTTGCGCAAGATCGCGGCGCCGTGGAAGAACGGCTTCTTGTAGAAAACGCTCGGCTCAAGCGCCAACTGGCAGAGCAGGCCGAGGAGTTGGCCATCGTAAAAAAGGCCGCAGCGTACTTTGCCAAGAGTCTGAAGTGAAGTACGCTTTTATGCAGAACCATGCAGATGAATTCAAGATTACTTCCATGAGTCGTGTGTTGGGCGTCTCTCGCAGTGGATTCTACCGCTGGCGGCGGCGAGGAGAACAGCCCACAAGACGACAGTAACAGCGCCTGGCTCTTGATAAACTGGTTGCTGATGCTTTCGTCGCCCGGAAAATGCGGGTAGGCTCGCCCAGTCTGGTTCTTGCCTGCACGACCAAGGCCACGCTTATGACCGCAAAACAGTTGCAGCTAGCATGAAGCGGCAAAATCTGCGGGCCAAGGCAGCAAGGAAATACAAGGCGACGACGAACTCGAAGCACAATCTTCCAGTCGCGCCAAACGTGCTCCAGCAGGATTTCAGCGCCGAGGCTCCAAACCAGAAGTGACCCTGTGCTACCCTTGCTGCTTGAGGCCTTCTGGGTATACTGGGAAACATTCGGGACCTCTAAAAAAATGGGGCCGCCCCCGAACGATTGCTATTTCCCGGAAAACTTCTCTGCCCAGATACGGTCTGCCATTTTGATGTGGGCGGGAATGTCCCTGGCCCATTTCTCATACGCAGCCTTGCTACAGTTCAGATACAATTTACCATCGACGATCTTCCAAACCTCTGGGTCAGTATGAGCAAGCCTGGACTCGGTCATTGCCCAGGCACAATAACCGTCATATTGAGGGGCGTACGCCTGTGGATCAGCAACAAAGAGTTCACGGTTTTTCTGGCTGGAAAAATACCAGGCCATGTCATGGTAGGTAAAAGTATATTCATCCGTTCCAAGCATAGCCTTGTTTTCAGTAAAATAAGCAACCGGATCATATTTCTTGATGGCTATCTGCGGTTCTGCCACCATGGGAATGCTTGTTCCGAAACTGAATAAAATTAGGAAGATAACAATATTCAGGGGAAAATATTTGGAAAGAATTGTCCATGATTTCATAGTACTCCTCCTTAATGTTTCAGGTTAAGCTATAACTACTCAAAATTAGCTATCTTATTGTAGATATTCTATACGGTGAAGATCCAAGCTCTTTCCAATCCAGGTAACAGATGGGGTTGTTTTGACGCTTACAATAGAGCAGCGAGCACGCAATTTCCTGCTTCTCATAAACGGTGGTTTGAGAGAAACCTGTTTAGCTTCAAACTCAGCGTTGTGAAATCAGCACATTATAATTCTCGAAAATATTTCTTGAAACTCTATTCTTGATTGCATATTGTTTGAACGAGTTTTGATAAGGAGGAAATATGCAACAACTTGATCGTATTACTCAGCAGCCCGAAGTGATGGGTGGCAAAGCATGCATCCGTGGCATGCGCGTCACCGTGGGCATGATCGTCGGCCAAATCGGAGTTGGTCACAGCATCGAAGAAATTCTTGCCGACTATCCCTATCTGGAGCGCGAAGACATTATGCAGGCATTGCGCTACGCGGCCTGGAGGGCTGAGGAACGGGAAGTCGTATTGGCCAGCGCATGAAGCTGTTGATTGATATGAATCTGTCCCCACGCTGGGCGAAATATCTGACGGATGCCGGCATCGAGGCGGCGCATTGGTCAACGCTTGGCGCAGCGAATGCCCCTGATACGGAAATCATGACCTTTGCCCGTATCAACGGATACGTTGTGCTCATGCACGATCTGGATTTCAGCGCTATCCTCGCGGCAACACACGGCCTCAAGCCCAGTGTTGTGCAAATCAGATCCGAGGATGTCAGTCCGGATGCCATCGGAAAATTGGTCGTTGAGGCCGTGCGGCAAATGAACGCTGATCTGGACTCCGGCGCTTTGTTGACGATAGACGCCAACCGCACACGCCTACGCATTCTACCCCTTCGTCAACCATGAGCCGCAGCCGACGTAAAACACCTGTATTTGGATACATGACTTGCTGCAGCGAGCGCCAAGATAAAAAGATCTAGCACCAACGCTGGCGAATTCGCGAGCGGAACAACCTGGCCAGCACCCCAAAGGATGCATGGGATTCACATTTGCTACTGCTGGAGAATCAGTTCAGCAATGTCTGGGTAATGGGCAAAGATGGCCATTTTTATTGGCCCACCGCTCGCCAAGTTATAATGGCCGAACAAATTGCCAACCGCCAGGGACGTAAGACCCAAGAACGGGTTACCCTGAAAAAACTCGTGTTGCGCAAGTAGATGAGCAAATGATTGTAATTTTGGACAGAGGGAAGCAATGTTAATCGGATATGCCCGTGTCTCGACACAGGATCAACACTTTGCACTTCAACGGGAAGCGCTGGAGACGGCTGGATGCCAGAAGATTTTTGAGGACAAACTCAGCGGCAGCCGTGCTGATCGTCCCGGTTTGATCGCAGCACTCGAAATGCTGCGGGATGGCGATACGTTAGTCGTTTGGAAACTGGACCGTCTGGGTCGCAGCGTCAAACAACTGATCATCTTGGTCAGCGAACTGCACAATCGAGGCGTCCAATTCAAGAGCCTCACAGACTCTATCGATACTGGCACGCCGTCTGGTCGATTCTTCTTCCACGTTATGGCCAGCCTGGCCGAGATGGAACGAGAACTGACCGTCGAGCGGACCCGAGCAGGATTGGAGGCTGCTCGCAAACTTGGTCGTAAAGGTGGCCGCAGGCCAAAGATGACCGGCAGTAAAATCGAATCAGCCAAAAAACTGCTGTCCAGTGGGGTTCTTCCCAGGGACGTAGCCAAGAATCTTGGAGTGTCCATTCCCACTTTGTACCGATGGGTGCCTGCTTCTGAACACGTATAGGGTGTGATTTCTCAAAAATGAAGGAAATAGGAGGGCAATACCTGGCCGACCTTCTTCCGAGTACAGCTTGCCAAACTCGCTCTCGAACACCTCCCAGTCGATCAGTCCGCTCAGTCAATAGTCGACCTTGAAAAAGCCTTTTTTCATTTTGCCGAAGCAGATACCCCGGCGCCATTTGTCTGCCCATCGGAGCAGCGCCAGAGAGCCAATAGCAATTCGACAAAAAGAAGCTGCAATTTTTCCCTCAACTTCTTGAGGATCAGGCGGATATTGTGCCCTGCGCCACAGAGCAGGGCGTTGATTCTATCGCCCAACTCGCCCAGCAGGTAATTGCGTCTAAGCTTGCCGTCCGTCTTCATGTGTCCGATCACCGGCTCAACGGCGCTGCGTCTCTTGAGTTCCTTCTTCATCTGCAGTGTCATCCCCCGCCTGCGCCCGGAGATCAACACCTGTGGGGCTTGGATCTTGTGACCACGGTAGCCCCGATCGACGAAGCTGCGCTCAACCGGACGGCCGGTGATTCGCTCCACCTGCTCGATTGCCCTGGCCAGGGTGTGACCATCATAGGGATTGCCAGGTTCGGCCAGCATGCCCACTACGAAATTGTCTCGATTGGTGGTCGTCACGCTCACCTTGACCCCGAACTCGTACTTCTTGTGTGCCTTGCCTTTGCCAATGCATTCCACTTCCGGTGCGTGCAGGCTGTACAGCTTGTTCTTGTCCTGCCGTTGTTGCGTCAACAACCGCTCAGCCAAGGCAAGTTCCGGAAAAAACAGGGGGCGAAGCGCCTGCTGGTCCTCGATCTTGCGCACAATGTCCCGGTAGACCCTGCCCAAATAGGTCTTCAACCGCTTGATCTCACGACCGGCTCTTCGCCGCTGACGGGCATGGAGATATCGGCCAACCTTCAGCAGGGCCTGACGCCCAAGGCGGGAGTAACTCTGCCGAAGACGAATGCCCCACGCCGCTGCCAGCTTGACCAGCCGCTCGCGGCTCCGGTTGTACAACCGTGAATCCGTCGGAAACGCGACGGCCTTCTCCTGCACGGTCGTATCGACGATGACCCGCTCCAAACTGGCTGGCGCCACCGCTCCGCCCGCCAAACCTGCCTGCACAGTCAGCTTCAGGATCAATTCCGATCCCGGCTCACCGATCCGTTTCCGCCAGCGACTCAACGACGACGGATCGATCGGCAACTCATGTCGGAAGTATTCTTCGCCGCAGAAGTATTGGTGGTAGGGATTCTCCACCCACCGCCGCACCGTCTCTTCGTCCGGCGTGTTGAACGCATGACTCAGGTAGGTCAGGCCTACCAGCAAGCGAATCGGGATACCTGGCCGACCTTCTTCCGAGTACAGCTTGCCAAACTCGCTCTCGAACACCTCCCAGTCGATCAGTCCGCTCAGTCGATACAGTTCATGTTGATGATTGAGAATGCTCTCCAAACGGTTGCGGAACACGTCCAGCTGGGGACTGGAAATCTGCTTCTTCGGCTGCATCGTAAATCACCAGAAATTGAAGGGAAAAAGTGCAATATCCTGCAATTTACAATGCTATATTTTTCAATTTTTATCTATATATTTCAGGGTATTGAGTGTTTTTCATGGGCGACTAGCTAGACACACCCTGTTGTTTAAATGGGATTCACCCTCTTTCAATGTCTGTGAGGTCTTCTACATCTGCCATATTTGCAAGCATTTGAGTATAAATCCGAAGGTCATGCTGAAGATATGAAAGTTCTTTCCTGAATTCCTGACAACAGCGAGGGTCTTTGAACCCTCCTTCCATGCTTATTTTATGCCATTTGGCGGTGAAGGGACGCACTATCTGATTGAGTACAACAATGGCAATTTTTGTGAATAGAATGCTAAAGCGACCGTATTTCTTTATTATTTCTCTGGTTAGCGGGAACAGTACATAAACACTGTCTAGAGCTGTTTTCTCGTCGCCATCTTCCTCAGCAAGAGGCTGAGTAGTGATTCTCGTAAGAAGTTCTACATATAGATCCCATGCCGCATTTTTATCCGGATCATTTGGGGCGAACTCCAGTTCAAGAATTCCGGACTTAATCCGAAGTTTCGACATCGACCATTCTTGTAACCACTCTTTCAGCTTCATAGACCCTCCTTTCTGGTTAGAACGAAGCTTTCCATTTAATCGTTCTCACCGTTGGTTTACATGAAGTAGAGTAGACGCCACGCTAGAGAAACGAATCGTGCGGAACCGCGCAATATACATCATCAGCATTGCTCGATCTGAGTGGGAGCAAGCGCCCGGCCAATTCCTGATATCCGACAAATCGACAATGACAGCCTTGAGATGAGTTGCAAACAGAGATTGCGTTCATGCTTTTACAAATACGGTGATGTACCTCTGAGCCCCATAGCTCTGCAAACGGATGAGCAAATACGTTGCCTATCACCCTTGCAGGGCGCCGCTCCATATCGTTCCAGCACATCCGAACATCCCCGCTCGGCTCAATGACAGTCATGAGCGAAGAGAGCATGCATTTGTAATCCGGTGGCACATAGCGTCTCTCGATGTCTACCTCCAAAGTCTTTACTCCGCTCAAGTTCCCGCGAAACCAGAGAGTGGACTCAAGTCGCGCCAGCCCATCAGAAATGTGGCGAAGTTCCTCCTCGTCCGGCTCATCCGGAGATCGCAGGGTCCTAACCTTCACGTGATCCACGCCAGCCTCGATAAGGTCTTGAATGAGCAGAAGAAGTGTTTGGCCGCGATCTTTAGCGTTTTGTCGTGTCACCAAGACTTTGACACCGATTCGGCATCTTTCAGTTTTCCATTCATTATCCAGTTCACAACCCTCAACGAAGCGCCGAATGCCAGAAAGCAGGTTGGCTCTGAAGGCACTGTCGGACTCCGCGTCTTCTGGCCAGGACCATCTAATGTAAGAGAAAGCTTGACAAAGTGCCGATGCGGATAGATTGAGCGGCAGTTTCTCGGTGAGTATTGTGGCATTTGAGATCAAGCCGAATGTAACAGCGTCAGCTTCAATGGCGCCGGATGTCTCCGATTGCCGGCGCGCTATTGAATCCAAGAGAAGGTTGAACTTGGGATGGTGAAGTGGTTCCCCGCCTCCGGAGACCTCAATCTGCTTCACTCCGAAAGATATCAACTGCGCGCAGAGGGTTTCAAACTTGTCCGACGGCATATCTAGCGGGCGTGAATTGAGCTGAGAGCCAAACATGCAGTTCGAGCAAAGGAGTTTGTCAGAGTGAGGCCCTAATGGAACCGCCGAGGCATCCGCGACGTGCTTGGCGCGTGAGTTGTATGTGCATCGGAACGTTGGAAATAAGACTGCTAGATGAGGGGCTGGCAACCCCCCTAGACTTTCTGGATCGATGAACCAGTCGATTGAGCGTTTCACCGACACTTCGTGGTTCAAAATTCGCTTTATCGGTCCGGGAAAAGCCCTGATAGGATCGAAGCTAGGCCTCGATCGCGACCAATGCCACTTGAACTCATGCTCAAAGAATGCGCATAGATCGCTGTCGGTCGACATATGAAGATCAAGCGTTACCCCTTGGTCACCCATCTCAGGGCTGTGAGTATAGATCGTGACAATGATGCGGTCGTCCACAATGACAATGCTGTTATGAATCGTCGCGCTAGTCACCCCGATGCTGAGGTTTGCACGATCCGGAGGGGAGCCGGGGCTTGGCGCAGCATGCTGCCTAGCTAGGGTGAGAGTTTCACGAATCTTGCCTCGAAGATCTAGCCTCTTCATTTCAGTTACTATCTCATCAATCTGACCTCGGCCTACGTCGTCAGGATCAAGTATAACCAAACGCACGTCCGCCCCTGCACGGATCCGCTCCTCAATCACTCGTCCCGAACCCACTGGATCAAAGACAGGCTTCATCGCATGCCCTAGAAGCCAAATGCGGTGGCTGGCACGAGAGAATACCTGACGCCACTCTTCAGGCGAGAGTTCAGATCGCTTTCTCCAGGCCTGGACGGGAACCGAGGAGCTATCGGTAACGCTGGGTGCACGCAGCGAAGTTCTCGGTGTATGCCAACTCACGACGAGTTTGAATAGCTCGTCATAAAGGCGATCACCGACGTGGTTGACATCAGACTCTTGGAAAGAATGGCACTGCAACCAGACGCGATCCCCAAAAAGATCCTTGGCCTCAACCGCCACTTCGGCCTCGAGGATGATTGGGACGATGAAATGCCGGTTGAGGGAGCACTCTTTCTGGAGTGCCCACTGAAGTTCTTTTAGCACCCACTGGGAGCGCAGTGCATTAGTATCCAAGCATGCAACCAAGAAGGCAGCTTCCACCGCGATTGTCGACTCAAGGACGACAAGCAACTGATCGCCAGCGACGATTTCCCATTCGTCAATCCATGGCGACAGTGGGGCTTTGAGTCGTCCCGCGATCTGACGGACTACGGCTTTTTGCTTTGAGCTGTGACTAAAGAATACTTTCATCGAAGGCCCTCTTCTTTACAATTGTTGTTCGTTTTCGGCTGGAATATGTTGCACAGCAGCTTACTTGAACAAATCAATTCAGGAGTACAGGCTGTAAATTTAACGATCTCAGTATAACCACAATCTACAAAGGACCAGACATCACTTTGAATCTTTGCCAATTAGGTTAGAGTGCTAATCCAGAGATTATCTTGGCCGGGGTACCGAACACCATCCGCTGGGCTGCATCGACGCCGACAATTTCAGCGGCAGCCTTCATGCCTGCAGAAAGCTGCGGTTTGCGCCAAGTGGAGGAATGGGCATCCGTGGCAATAACATCCACTACTCCGGCGCGCAACAGATGCTGGGCACACTGTTGGGCTCCTTTGCCGAACTCGCAGGTCAAACTGCCGGCCGTGACCTGCACGTAGATATCCTCCCCCAGCAAATCTAGCAATAATTTTGGGTTGCCGCTGATGGACGGGTTGCGCTCCGGATGGGTGATGATGGGTTTGTAGCCGTTGACAGTAAAGTCAAAAAGGATATCCTTGGAGTTCTTGGGCAGATGGGTGCAGGGAAATTCTACAAGGATATATTCGGTGTCGTTGATGGTAAAACCCTGGAGTTCCGTTGGCCTGAAAACAACGGAGACATCCGCGCCCCGCATAATGGACAGGGGAATCTTTTCCTGACGCAATAGATGATTTAACCAGGAAACCCGGCGGCTAATCTCCACGGGATCATACATCTTTTCATTGAGATGCGGTGTTGCCACGATGCCGGCAATGCCATCAGCCGCGGCCATCCTGGCCATGGCCATGGATTCGTCAAAGTTGTTTGGACCATCGTCGATGTCCGGCAGGATATGGCAATGTATGTCGATCATGGAATACGCCGATCTTTCCTCATCCTCATCGCCTGACCTGCGGGGTCATTGTAGTCGATCCGACATCATTTACAGTCGGCAATTAGGGCTCAGAGTGCTAATCCAGAGATAATCTTTGCCGGGGTACCGAACACCATTCGCTGGGCAGCTTCGGCACCAACAATCTCAGCGGCAACCTTAACGCCGTTTGAAAGCACGGGTTTGCGATTATTGGAAGAATGAGCATCAGTTGCGATCACATCTACCACTCCAGAGCGAAGCAAGTAGTGCGAGCACTGCTGTACCTCGCGACCGAACTCTCCAGTTAAGCTTCCAGCGGTAATCTGCACATAGCAGTGCTCCCTTTCCTTCAACGCGTCAAGCAAGACATTTGGGCTGGCAACGACAGAAGGATTACGTTCTGGATGGGTGATAATCGGCTTAAAACCTTTATTTACGAATTGATTGAGAATATCACCCACATTTCTTGAAATGTGGGTGCGCTGGAATTCAAGCAGAATATAAGAGGTGTCGTTTAGAGTGAATCCTTTGGCTTGTTCTGCACCAAAGAGAACGGAGACTTCACAACCCGGCATGATCGTTACCGGGATATTCTCTAGCCTAAGCAAATGATTTAGCCAGGAAACACGTCGACTGATCTCGACAGGGTTGTAGAGAGTATCATTCAGGTGAGGCGTCGCAACTATGGCGGCAATACCATCGGCGGCGGCAATCCTGGCCATGGCTACGGATTCATCGAAACTGCTTGCCCCATCGTCGATATCCGGCAGGATATGACAGTGGATATCAATCATCGATATCTCGGGACTGGAAATCCGATTGAAGGAATCGACATCGGATTCCTCAAACGATGACCAAACAGTCTGCTTGCCGGGCTCAATCTCCTGGGGATCGAGCATCGCGGCCCGACCGGCCCCGGACAAGTGACAATTTCCTTCTCTCGTGCTTGCATTGAATCGGCTTGTATGCGTATCAAGCCTATTCTTCAGGAGAGCACAGTGGAAGATGAGCTGATCGTTTTTCTCCCGCTCCTGACGCAACAAAGCGGTCAACTCGGTAACCAGCCGTTCTTGCGCCTGTTGTTCGACTTGCTGATGCAAACCGGCAACTTTTTCCTCAAGTTCGAGCAAACGACTGGCAAATGCACCCGTGGCTTGATCATCGCTAAGTTCCCGTTGCCCGCCATTTTTGACCGAATCGTTTGTAATCAGACCAAACCCATCTTTATCCCGAATGACTTGGGCGATCACTTCCGTGCCAATCTGAGGCAGAGACTCAGCATATCCATACACAAGCGCGGTATCGCAGAGCAGATTGATCACGCGGGGAATACCGCCTGAAACCTCGAAGATTTGATCGAAGGTCTGTGGATCGAAGATGTCGATGCTTCCGCCGACCTTTTCAAGACGATATGCTATATATTCGGGCAGTTCATCGCGCTCAAGTGCGCCAAGGTGATAATAGACGGCAATGCGCTGGGAAAGCTGAGAGAGTTCGGGCAATTGTAATTTTCTACGCAGCTCGGGCTGCCCAACCAGAACAATCTGCACCAACATATGCTCGTCGGTCTGCAGATTGGACAGCATCCGCACTTCTTCCAGAGATTGGATGGAAAGGTTCTGCGCTTCGTCAATCACGAGCAGTACTCGTTTTCCCTGCGCGTATTTATCGATTAAATACTGAAAGACAGCTTCGAGTGCCTTTGCTTTATTGTCAAAGGTTTGTTCAACGCCAAACTCATGCAGAACCAGATCGATCAACTCACCGGAATCGACATTGGTATTGGAAATAAGTGCCACCTCGATTTCCGTGTCGATTCGGTTGAGAATATGGCGAATAATGGTTGTTTTGCCCGATCCGATATCTCCGGTCAGCAAAATAAAACCAGACCCTTCGGAAAGACCGTACTCCAGATATGTCAATGCATTTTGATGCTTTTTGCTCGGGTAAAGAAACTGCGGATTGGGAATCAGGTGAAAGGGTTTATCCTTGAGTCCGTAAAATTTTTTATACATAGAATTGACCTGGGACTCAAAAAAGGCGGAGCAGCATAAAAGTAAATGAAAGAGGAACTTTCATGTCATTGCTGCCGGTTCAGAACAAACCCGAGAAGTTTTTCCCGAGGAAACAAATCCATGGCTTTATTAATATCCTTGATGGAATTGCGTCCGACCTGGGTCACCATGATAATAGCATCGACAAGTGGAGCGAAGGTAATAGCATCGGCTCCATCGAGAATGCTAGGTAGATCAAAAATAATATAACGATCCGGATAACGGACCTTCATTTCCTTGACCAAGGTCCGCATTCGAGGAGATCCAAGCAATTCCGTCGTATGCTCGATGGTCTGGCCGCCGGATATCAGGGTCATTTTATCAATGCCTGGCCAATTAATCACCGCATCAAGGGAACATTCTTCAAGCAGATAGTTGCTCAACCCTTTATCCGACTCATAACCAAAACGCTTGTGGACATCCTGTTTGCGCAGATCGCAATCAACAAGCAAAACAGTCTGATTGAACTCTTTTGCCAGCGTAATTCCTAAATTGATCGCAGTGAGCGTTTTCCCTTCGGCAGGCTGAGTGCTGGTGACCATCAAGGTATTCCAGCCTTTCTCCTTGGTTTTCTGCATGATCTGAGCGCGGAGAACCTTGTAGGTATCCATTTCTGGGGCATTGGAAGCTATACAAACACACTTGTTATCGATTAGCGCATTTCGGTTCAAGGGAACTGGCGTCGAATGGGTATAAACCGGTGCTCTCCAATCCTTGCCATCCTTAGGCTGCCGTGCTGGCGCCTGCTCATCGCGGTCCGCTTGATCGCGCAACAAAATCTCCTGGCGTTCTTTTTGTGCCTTATCAAGCGCTTTCCGTAGATTCATTATGCCCTGCTCCATTCTGTCAACATGTGTTCTTTCTCTCTCCTGCGCACTCTTCTCACCCTCTTGATCAGCCAACGGATCTCAGGACAACAACCGAGGCCATAGCCAGCAGTACCAGGAGAACAAGTCCGGCCATCTGCAGGATATGGGTTATTCTGATCTTCTTCTTCTCGCTTTCGCTGAGAATTTCAGGAATGACCGTCAGCACAGGAAAAGAAGTCGCCAGGGCAAGTTGTTCCGCATTGCGTACCGTTTGATCGCTGAATTCCATCAGCGCTGCTGTGCCAACACCAGCCCCAACGCCCAACACAATGCCGATAAGCATGATGGCCAGCCGATTTGGCTTCACCGGCTTCTCCGGAAACTGTGCAGGCTCGACAACTGTGAAACGGCCACCGTACTGATCTTTCTCCATCCCCTCGGAGACCTGGGCCTCCATGTGCTTCTGCATCAGTTCGTTGTACTTACGGAGTTGGTTTTCCCGCTCGTTGATCATCGCCTTATACGATTCCTCAACCCGCGGCGTAGCCTCGATCAGGCTACGGTATTTGACGCGCTTCTGCTCGTTTTCCTGGATCATCCTTCCCAAAGAAGCGATCTCCGATCTGGCACTGGCCAGTTGGGCGGTCAAGGTGACGTATGCAGGATTGTCCGACTTGCCGGTCTTGCCACCGCTTTGTGAAGAGAGCTTTTCAATTTCCGCTTTCACGGCAATAACATCGGGATATTGATCGGAGTACCTGGTCTTAAGGTTGGCCAACTTCAGTTGCAATTCCTCCAACCGGTTATTCTGTATAGATTGTTTAGGAAGACTGGCCAACTGTGCTTCTAAATACCCTTCCCGCTCCCTCAGCGTGCGAATCTGTTCGTTTAACCGGTCGTTACCAGCTTCGATGTTTTGCAGGGTCTGCATGTTGACCTGCAACAGCTCGGGTAGTTCGTTAAAATGCTGCTCCTTGAAACTGGCAATTTTGGCATCGGTTTCCGCCATCGCCTCCTTGACCCGATTGGCTTCATCCTGCAGAAAGCCCGAGGCTGCACTCGCCTTTTTGGCTCGATCCTTGAGGTTTTCTTCAAGAAAAAACGAGGTCAGCGCCGAGGTTACCTTCTGAGTTTGTTCCGGATTCTTGCCCTGGTAGGCTAAGGTAAACGCGATCGTAGCCGCAGAGGGACGGCCGGTTTTGGGATCGATGATATCTGCTTTGACGAAGTCGAGGATCACGTCCTTTTTCATCTTGGCAGCAATTTCGTCTGGAGTAACCTTGTCTTGCAACTCGGGATAAAGACTGAATTTTTTTATGATTTCCAAAAGATGCTGGGTGCTGACGATGCGCTGGTAAATGTTCTGCAACCGTTGCTCGGCATAACTGGTGACCATGGTCTGCACCAGATTTGTGGGAATTTCCTGTTCTTCGATGAGGATGGTGGCCTGTGAACGGTAGATTGAAGGCAACAGGAAAGCAACGGCCACTGCAAGCCAAAAGAGCGCACACGCCGGAAGGATCAACCCCCATTTCCTGCGCAGCAGTATTGCCTTCAAGTCGCTGAGACTCACGGTGACTTCTTCCATAAACCAAACTCATCCTTTTATGATTCACATTTGCATTCACGGTGTCCTTTTTCGCCGCCATGCTCCGCACAACACCTCTCCGATCTTTATCCTTCCAAACGCATGTGAGGAATCGTGCGATTTCTCTCTGCGGTTGAATCGACAGGGAATGGAGTGTGCTGCTGCCAAACGGGAAAAAGGAATTTGAACGTACTCTTATGCCTTTTCAGAGCCACACAGCGATCTTGTGCAGAGGAACGCTATTGGCTGTGACCGAAACGGCGGGATGAAAACGTGTTGCTACGCGGGCCAGTAAATTCTCATTCGATTTCTCTTGATGGTTTCGAAAAAAAGTCGATTTCTGTCATTTCGACGTGCACAGCGATGAGAAATCTCATGATAATTTTAGAGATTTCTCGCTACGCTCGAAATTACACAGTGGGGAGTTTTTCACTTTTTACGAGTGCATCTTCTTTTGATACTACTCATGAACGTGACGAAGCTGGCAACCGTTCATTGTGCAAACGCCTTCTGTGCGGTCTGCCAAAAGCTCATTTAAACCCGAACGCGTATTGCCGCACGGCCATCGTTATTCCAAGACGGGATAGTTGAATCCCAATCGAAGGAATACGAGGTTACGCTCTCGATCTTCATTATCCAAATTATCGTGAATAAAGGCATAATTATAGAATGCCTCCAAGACGATTCGCTCGGTCAGGGTATATGTCAGTTTCGGCTGCAGCCAGAGGGAGTCTTCATCAACCTCGTCGACAAAGAGTTCGTCCTCCGTGGATTTGTTCCGCGCATAGCCGGCAGAGAAAGTAACGCGAGAAGTTTCCGTCAAGCGCCTGCTCACGTCTCCCTGGAGCGATGTTCTTTCAATGGTGCCGTCATAACCGCCAGCTTGAGTGACAGCATGGGAAAAAGCCATAGTCGCGGTATGCAGCTCATCCGTGTAGGTCAATCCGGCCCGGCCGGTCAATCCGGTTCCTTTGGCATTCGCCTCATAGGGCACAACAAAGTACAGGTTCGGGATGTTGCTTGGGACAAGACGAGTGGAATCGTATTGGGAGTCGGTATACCGCAGCCCGACATCGGCAAAGACTTTGTACAATTCGCTCACGCTGTGTTCAGCACCAATCGTCCCGTAGTAATTGGTCGAATCCGAGTTATCATCGGAATAGAAGGTTGTCCCGGCGGTTACGCGGCCAATAGTCGAGGGAAACAGGGATGACATGTCCCTGGTCAGAGTGCATGCAATATCATGCGACTGGGAATCCGAGTAGCCTTCGCTGGCATAGGCATCGGCATCGTAGCTGTACTTGAACTGAATCCCCGTGATTTCGGTAAGGGCGTAGTCGCCCCCGAGGCGATAGATATACCGATCCCTGTTGATTGCTCTGGTAAGCAAACCGGTCTCAATGAAGTCGCGATCATTGCGCGAATCGCGGGTATATTGAGCCGAGGTGAAGACATTGGCGCGGGGCGAGAGAGCATATCGCAGCGAACCGGAGTAATCTTGATCGATGGAGTTCAGCTCACTGTTCTCCATATAATACAAACTATCCAGCCGGGCTTTTACTTTGGAATTTAACCGATCGGTGTTGTTGATCAACTCCAGGCCCGGCGAGACCGTGCTGATGAAGTCTTCTTCCCGGTCATGGCTGGTATAAAAGAGGTTGTCCGTATACTCCTGTTTCAAGTGTACGGTCGCTGTTACCTTCCGCTCATCCGCCCTGGCCCAGGGACTGATCCATAGAACGGCGAGCAGCAGTAATGGCAGAACAATGGTGGTGGGTCTCATGGTGTTCCCCAGGGAGGTGAGCATCGATTCAGGGCACGACAACGACATCTCCGCGCTTCAACTGGATATTTTGACTAAGACCTTTCCCTTCGGTCACGGCATCGTAATCAAAGACAAATTCTTTTTTCCCGTCTTTCTCGGTCCGCATGATTTTAACGTCCGACCGTTTGGCAAAGGGGTTCAGGCCACCAGCCATGGCCAGCGCCTGGAGGACATCGATATTGCCGTTGTAAGGGAAATGGCCGGGACGATTCACTTTGCCAATCACATACACGAGCAAGCTGTTAGTTTGCTGGACTTCGACCGAAAGCTGCGGATCGGATGCATAGGGCTCGAGTTTTTCCCGCAGGGCTTGGGCAACCTGACTCACAGTCATGTCGAGTACCTTTATCTCGCCAATCAAGGGGAACGAGATGGTCCCATCGGGAAGGACTTTAACCACCTTGGTCAACTCCTGGTTGTTCCAGACAGAGATAGCAAGCACATCGCCGGGACCGATCTGGTACCCTTCCACAGGATTGTTAGCCGTTGCCTCAGGTTTTGCCTTTTCGGCAGTTTTCGCGGCGAACGCTGGATAAGACCCGAAGACTCCAGACATCATCGCCATTACCAGCACTCCAGCCATCAGCTTTCCAATATTCCCGTGCATTCTCTCATCTCCTTGTCTATTTCAATCGATTCTACTGTAGTATTGTTGATTGTTGATGCTTTGGTCAATGAGCTTCTACCGATCTAATCGGGTCGAAATAAATAATCTTGTCATTGTACGGCAGGCTCTAAAGCGTCAAACTTTTCAGCATGCCCTCTGCTTCCACACGTTCGTTCGTGTTGCCTGAATTGCGCACCACCTTTTCAAACAGTGTCTTGGCCTCTTCCTTCTTCCCTTCCTTCAACAGCACCATGGCCATATGGTGATTGAAGGTTGGATTGTTGGGATTGCTCGATAGGGCCAAAGTGAACATAGCTTTGGCAGTTGGAAGCGTCCCCTGTTTGAAGTAAACCCAACCCAAGGTATCGAGTATTGCAACATTGCCTGGAGCAAGCTGTCGAGCCCTGATCGCCAACTCCTGCGCACGAGCTAAATCCTGCTCTTTAGGGGTTTGCTTCTCCGCAAGATAATAGGCGAGGTTGTTCATGATGAACCAATTGTTGGGATAGCTGACATTCCCCTGATCATAGACGACGATGGCCTGATCGATATTGCCGGACTGCTTCTGTAATTCTGCCAGCAGGATGTATTGCCACAGGGGGGCAATGGTTCCATCTGGTAATTTGGCCTCCGCCAGGGCCTGCTCCTGTTTACCGGCAAGCATCAGGGTCCGTGCTAGACGGACCGGTATTTCAGGGACGTTACCATTCATACTGATTGCCTTGCGGTAACTTTGTTCGGATCCGGCATAATTTTTATTCGATGCATAGACTTCACCTTGAAGGGTATACGCAAAGATATCGGCTGGTTGCCGGCTCAAACGCTGCTCGATGAGCGCCAGCGCCTCAGATTGTTTTCCCAACTGCACCAATAAGCGAATACCATGTTCAAGCAATGCATTGTTGTCGGGATTGGCGGCAAAACTTGCCGTCAACGTCGCGACTGCCTCTTTTTCTTGCCTATCCGCGGCTTGAAGACTGCTGAGCTTGATTGCAGGCAGCGGATTATCCGGTGTTTTACCGAGAACGGCTTTATACAACTGCACCGCTTTCGGGTGCTGATTATTCGCAGCATAAAAATCGGCCAGCGCCATTTGCGCTGCCACATCTTCGGGCCGTAGTTCGACCAATTTTCGCAACTGAGCCTCAGCGTCCTTGGGCTTCTGGTCGACAACATACAACCTAGCGAGCGCGAGATGGAGTTCGCTCGCCTCTGGGACTATCTGCAGCCCTTGCTTGAGAGTATCAATCGCCAAATTGTTCTGCCGATTACGGAACAAGGCATCGGCGAGTTTCACATACAGCCCGGCATCTTTCGGCCGAGCCTGCAGAACGGTACGAAACTCGACTATAGCCTGGTCGATATTGCCCTTGAGCAATAAAATGGACCCCTTGAGCAGGTGCCCATCGACATCGTTGGCGCTCTTTTTTAACACTGCGGCCACGGTATTTTCAGCTTCTTCAATATTGCCGGCCCGCAGCAGCATTTCCGCCAACCCCCGTTGCGCAGCGACAAATGCAGGATTCTCTTGATCGAGCGACATGCATTCTTGCTGCACAGCCAGCGCCTTGGTAAAGGCACCCTCGGCCAGATAGGTATCTTTGAGTAGAAAACGCAGGCGAAAACTTTTAGGATGTTGCTGCAAGCCGGTCAACAGCAAATCCCGTGCTTGCGCGGTCTCTTGCCTGCTCAGGAAAAAACCAGCAACAGAGGTCAACCGCTCTTCGTCGTTTCCTTTGTTGAGAACACTGCGAATGAGTTCTTCCGCCTCGGTTTTCCGGCCAACGTGCCAATAATAGGCAGCCAGTCGCTCGGTATGTTCAACCTTATCGGGCTCCAAGACAATAATCTGCCGGAGCGTCTGTTCAACCTTTGCGGCTTGCTTCTGCTCCAAATACAAATTGGCGAGGGTCACCAGCAAGGGAACGGATGAAGGTTTGACTGTTACGCCACGGGTGAGCACCGTTTCTGCCGCCGCCTTGTTGCCGCTTTGATTGTGGGCCGTGGCCAGCAGCAGAAAGCAGTCGATCTCCTGACACCCCTCCTGCATGAGCTTTTCCAACAGGTTCTGCGCCTCGGATACCTTGCGCTCAGCCAGTAAAATGCCGCTTTGCAGCAATCGCGCCTGCTGATTTCCAGGCTCCTTGCGTAGGGCAATGTCGACACGTTCCTGTGCTTTTGCAAATTCACGGGCGCCGAGCAGCAACTTGCCCAACTGAATGTTGGCCCCAACATGGTCGGGCTGTTTTTCGACGGTCTTCATCAGAAAACCATAGGCTTCCTGCAGTTTCCCCTGCTTGAGTTCGGCCTGCCCGGCCTGGTAATAGGCCTCGGCATAGCCGGGGTTGATGGTAATTGCATTCCGATATTCCAGCACCGCCTTGACATACTCGCCCTTTTGCGCCAGGGCATCGCCCTTGGCCATGAACTTCTGCATCTTTTCCTCGGAGGTACTGCATGAAGAAATTGCAAAGATCATGACCAGCAGCGCCAACGCCATGCTGTATCTGCTTATTCGCATAACACATTCCATTGAGTGATTATTAAAAGTGAAAAGACTGCGCAAAACTTTTTCTTCAAAATCCCTGTCGGACCGTTCCAATTATCTCAACAAAAAAACTTGGTGTCTTGGGCATAATAGTCCAATCATTGAGCCTTTTTTAAAAAAGAGCGTTTCGGGGTGGTGTCATTTCGACCAACGGGAGCAATCTCCACCGACAGAACAACAAGATTACCCCTGCTGGTCGCAATGCATGTATATGACTGACACGCATATGTTTCTTTGCCAAGAGGTCCCGCTCGACCTTCAGCTTACAGCCTGCCAGTTAGCCGGCCTCTTCAAGTATACTAGAAGCACTGTCTGTAAAAAAATTAAATTTGTTTTGAAACAAGAACCTTCCACCACTCGAAATGCGGCACACATGCGCTCCTATAAAGACTAAGATTGCAACTGGTAACCAAGCTGCCCGGCCTTCCCCTTCCCTCAGCAGCAAACTGATCGCAAAGAGAAGACAAAGCAGGAAACGGCCATCACCCTTGTCACTCCTTTGTAATCGCCCCGCATCTCCGCCAGCAGCACCTCGAAACCGATAATGAGGACGATGCATTTCAGTCCCACGAAGCCCAACCGTTGGGAGTGGTAACTTAAACTGGCAATGTTCGGAAAAATAATCAGCAGCAGCAGAATCAGAAAATCGAGCGGTGTGCTCCAAATACCTTTTTGCCGTGTAGAAAAGAAGGAAACTACGATGCTCACCGCAAACAACAAAACAAAAACACCGTTGAACAGTTGATCGCCCATACCGCCAACCAAGCTTGGTAGCGATTGATCTCCCCAGTAGACCATCAGGGGGGTAATCAAAAAAAAGAGTGTTCGAATCACTCTGCCCAGCACCTTGGGAAAGACAAAGTGCACCAGCAGGATCGCTCCCCCCAGCACCAGAAAGGCAAGTGCCGTGACTGTATCGGGTTTCGCGGGCAGCAAGCTGCTCAGGAAGAGCAGAACATAGAGAAGATAACGAAAGAAAGGAAAGGAGACCGCCAGAATCCTTCTCTGGCCGCGTACTTCTTTGAACCAAAGCTTGATGCGATCAAGAAACGGCCAGCGCTTCTGCCGCCAACCAGCCACCTTGGTGTAATAGAAGAAAACCAGCAGCGACAGGGAAAACAGGATATAGGCGGTAAGAATCAGCCAGCCGGATTGAAAGCGTAGAAAAAATGCTAGCGCCACCAACGCCGTTTGAAGCAGATACAGAACAACAACCGCCTCCGCATGTCCAAACCCGATTTCAAGCAGCCTATGGTGAAAATGACGCCGGTCCGGAGAAAACGGCGAATGTCCACTGAAAATGCGCAAGGTCATGACGGTGAGAGTATCAAGGACCGGCAAACCAAACAGCAGCAGCGGCACCAGGGGACTAAGCGCCGCCATCTCCTGGGTGAGCACTAGGGCAAAGGTCACCGCGGAAAAGCCCAGCAACTGACTGCCCGAATCCCCCATGAAGATGGTGGCGGGGTGGGTGTTGAAGCGGAGAAAACCGAATATTGCGCCACCCATAGCCAGACAAGCCAGGGCAATGGCCATATTGCCGGTAATGATGGCAAGATAGCCGATGAAACAGATGTTCATCAAGCTCATGCCTCCGGCCAAACCATCCAGCCCATCGGAAAGGTTGACCGCATTGGTTACCCCGACCAGAACCAGCATGGTCAGCGGTACGGAGATGCCCACTGGCAGCACAACCCCTTCGGGTAGCAAGGCCCCAAGAGACACAATCTCCACCCCGCCCCAGATGATAACGATCAGAGCTGCCAGAATCTGGCCGAAAAATTTCCAGACGGGGCGTAGACCAAAAAAATCATCGGCTATGCCGAAGAAAACAATACAGCTCGCCGCCACCAAGAAGGAAACGATAAATGGGTCTCCGGCAAACCAATAGGCAATCGGAGTCAATGCCCCGAATGCTATGGCCACGCCGCCGCATCGGGGTGTCAAGGCTTTATGCGTCTTTCGCTCATCCGGCACGTCCACCAGTTGCAGCTGCAACGCTAGCCTGGTCAGCGGCGGAATCGTGACCACGGTCAGCAGGAGCGAGATGAACAGGGTGGAGAAGAAAACCATATTAGCGACCGGGGAGAAAGCTGTTTAACTGCGAGCCCAACTGATGGGCAAACTCTTGCAGCCGCGCTTCGGCCTCTGCCGGCTGTTCGCTGGCTTGCACCGTGGTGAGCAACCGCACCAGGGCGCCGTCGGTTCGCTGCTTGGTCAGCGCGTCCCAAAAAGTGAACCATTTCAATTGCACCAGATTGGTCAGCACCCTTCCCCGCTGCGGAAACCAGTAGTAGCCGAGCAACCGTTCGCCATTCTTTTCCATGAAGGCCCTTTTGACCACCGCCGCCGAGTTGCCAGCCCCTACCGGCAGATCGACCGTCCCTGACTCTTTGAATACCCAGCCGCTGCCGGGCAGACAGGTTGCCGGCGAGTGGCTGGACTGCCCCTTGCGCTGACTGGCATTGTAGGCCACATACAGACTCACCACCTGGCCTTGTTCGTTTCTATAATCGATCAACAGGTAATCGCTAAGTTTGAGCGCATCCAGAAACTTCTGTTCAAGGTTGGACGGTGTGCCCTGCCATCCGTCAATGACCAACGGAAACTCGGCCAAAGGCCTGCTCAACGGCACTTGCTCGCGAAAATCGATGCTGCGAGTGGCAACCGCAGTAGAAGCCAGCATGAGCAGGGCTACCAACGCCATCGGCCAGACCGGACGTGGACGTGCCGCCGCTCCCACCCGTTTGCCGGTCACTTTGCTCGTCGTTGGCGCAGGAGCAACCAAAGGAAAGAATCTAATCAACACCCAGCGCTCGCCAAGCAAACAACCGACACTCGCCATAAAAAGGACCCAGCCGATGGCGTCATGCCAAAAACCCTCGACAATTTCGGCACCCAATACAGGATAAAGCCAGGCTATACCGGTAATTCGGACACTGTTGATCAGGATGCTGAAAGGCACGGCGGAAAGCACCAGCACCGTTCGCTGCCACAACCGGGCTCGATGCTGGGCCGCCAGGAGAATGCCTACGATAAGCAGCGGAAAGAGATAGCGCAGACCGCTGCACGCCTCGACCACCTCCAGCTTGGTGAATCCGAGATCGATGATATTCCCTTCCTGAAAAACCGACACCCCGGTCAACTGCAGTAACTTCACCCCAATTTTTGAAGAAATCAACTTCAAATGCAGGGAAAGGGAACTGTTGACCACATTGGGAAAGGGAAACATGGCCACAAGAAAACAGACCGGAAAGGCAATGCCCCGCAGTTTGCGCCAACCAAAATGCAGCCATAAGAGTCCGACCAATATAAGCCAGGACGAAAAATAAAGCGTGTAATACTCTCCGCCCAACTCCCCAAGAAGATAAAGCACAACCCCCAGGCCAATGAACAGGACACCAATCCATGACGGCTCAGAAGGCTGGCGCAAGTCATGTTGCCGTTCCCAGAGCAGATAACCGGCAATAAGGGGCACGAAATAGCAGTAGTTGTAATCGCTAGTATCCCACTTACCTACCATGAACTTATAGCTTGAGAAAAACAACAGGCTCAAGAGAACCGCATAGAGCAGTGGCAAGACGCGCAAGGCTGTTTTTGTGAGAACCCTGTCAGCCATGTGATTAACGCCAGACTCCCCGCGTATCGATCAGCACCTTTTCCTTCAACAATTCTCGGTCGATCTCCTTGAACTCGTCATGATCCACCAACACGAGCAGGATATCGGCCTCCCGAAGCACCACCTGAAGGTCAAACAACGGGAATTCGTCAAAGCCGTTGTGCACATTTGGTTCGCAGGCCATGACCCTGCCAATGTTCGAGCCAATTAGCTCCCGCGTAATTGCCATGGCCGGGGATTCGCGCAGATCGTCTATGTTGGCCTTGAACGCTAGTCCAAGGCAACCGATGACCGGATTCTTAAAGCGATCCGCCTTGGCCTTGACTCGGTTCAACACCCAATGCGGTTTATGATCGTTCACTTCACGGGCGATACGGATCAGCCTGGAGACCTCCGGCTCGGCAGCCACAATGAACCATGGATCGACGGCAATGCAATGCCCACCCACACCTGGACCGGGTTGCAGGATGTTTACGCGCGGATGCTTGTTGGCCAGTTCGATCAGTTCCCAGACATTGATCCCCAAACGGTCGCAGATCATGGACAACTCATTTGCAAAGGCGATATTGACGTCGCGGAAGGAATTCTCCACCAACTTGGCCAGTTCTGCGGTCTTACTGTCGGTCAGAAAAATATTGCCGTTACAAAAGGTTTTGTACAGGTCGCGAGCCTTTTGCGCCGATGCCTTATCGATGCCGCCAATGATCCGGTCGTTGTCCACCAGTTCGCGAATGATGTGGCCGGGCAATACCCGCTCCGGGCAGTGGGCAATATGGATACAATAACCGGATGTTTGAGCTTGCGAACCGGAAAGGTCGGGGCGGAGTTCGACGATGATCTCGGCTATCCGTTCGGTCGTCCCCACTGGCGAGGTGGATTCGAGAATAATCAGGTTGCCGGGCTGTAAAAATGGGGCAATCGCTCTCGTTGCCGCCTCAACGTAACTGATGTCCGGAGACTTGGGGTTCGACTCGGTTTTCTCGAACGGTGTCGGCACGGCCAGGATGAAGGTATCCGCTTCTTCTGGGGTAAGTGAAGCCTTGAGGTTGCCGCTGTTCACGGCGGAGCGGACCAGAATATCGAGGTCGGGTTCCACGATGTGGATCTTGCCGGAGTTGATCGTATCCACTGCGGACTCGTTGACGTCGACACCGAGGACCTGATGCCCCTTGGTGGCCAGCATGGAGGCTGTCGGCAGGCCGATGTAACCCAGCCCCATAACCACGATCTTCTGTTTATTCTTCAGCATTAAACCAATCCTCAACGCATACTGGCGGCTGGTTGCTTGCAGCCAACGAGCACTTCTAGATATTTTGTCGCCAATTTGTCCCGATCAAAATAATCGACAACAAATTTTCTCCCATTTTTCCCTAATGTTTCCGTCAATTGGCGATCAGATTCAAGCCGGAGCACGGCATCAGCCATTGCCCGAGCATTCTCAGGCTCGATGCAGAGTCCACAGTTGCCCGTTTCGACAATCCCCTTGCTTTCTCCTTCCACTCCGAGAATCATCGGTCGCTCCATGGCCATCGCCTCAAAAATTTTTGACGGGATGACGCTTTTAAACAAGTCGGTCCGGCGCAGGTGCACCAGACACGCATCCGAAGCCGCCAGTACCGCAGGCATCGCATTTTTCGGCAGTTGGGGCAGCATCAGCAGGTTGGTGAGGCCCATAGCCTCTTTTTTCTGCAGCAATCGTTCTCGCTCTGCGCCATCGCCAATCAGCAGAAAAACGATATCTTTATTATCCCGCAACAGATCGGCAGCTTGCAGCACCGTATCCAAAGCATGAGCCATGCCGTGTGTTCCCACGTAGGAAAGCACAAACTTTCCTTTGAGGCCATGCTCTTCCCGGAAAGCGTTTTCTTTTTCCGCTGGGATAAGGGTCGAAAGATCGGCGCCATTTTTCACCACGGCAATCCGCTCGGGTTCAACCCCCTTTGCCACAAAATGGCGTACAAACGAATCGGTGACCGACACAATGCAGTCGGCTCGCAGATACATCCAGCGCTCTATCTTCTCCAACATCCCGATGATGCGAGGGCTGGAAATCGCCTCCACCGCAGCAATCGACTCGGGCCATAAGTCACGGATCTCCAGCACCCACGGCACACCTTTCAGCCGAGACACAAAGGCCCCGGCCAGGCCGCAGAAAAACTGGGGCGAGGTGGAAACCGCCACATCCACTTTGCCGGCCAGCGGCGAGAAGAATGTTGCCGACAGAAGATATGAAACATAATTCATGATACGCCGAACCGATCCCTTGTTTGGTCCCAGGTAGGTTTTGACCCGTAGTACCTTTATCCCGTCCTTCTCCTCCCTTTGCCATAAGCGGTTCTTGAATCCGGGATAGACAATACCGTTCGGATGGTTCGGTGCACAGGTAATAACCGTCACCTCATGCCCTGCCTTTACCCAGCGTTTAGCGTTTTCATAAGTACGTGAAGCAGGTGCATTGACTTCCGGTGGAAAGTAGTGGGATAAAAAAAGAATGCGCATATCATTTACTCGTCTTGATAACCCAGCCGGTGCTAAACGGTAAGGGGACCTTACTGAACCTGGAGATGAGCACGACACATGGTTGTTGCAGGCCGAATTCCGGACAATACCAGCCGTCAGTTATTTCAAGCATGCCGCCGCCAAGGGGAGTGATGGTTGCAAATAAATCCGATCCAGCCCGGATTGACGCGTTGCTATCGACAACTTCAACCGAAAGGTCTGGATGAATATGCAACCGAGATTCAAGATTGTGGCGGCCTGCCCCCTCCACTCGGTCATCGATCAGATAAGTTTCACCTGACCAGGTAATGGTGCGATGATGGACCGGCTGCCCCTTCAACCGTTGGTAGCCATCATGGGCCCCCTTAAAAACGAGTGTTCCGCTTTTCATCTTATCTAACCGCCCGTTCAATGGGCGTGCCCGGCGGGCGCAACGGTGCGCACCCCACACCTCCGACTGATTTTCGCCGTCGACAGTTACCGTATTGTGGCCTGCATTGCCCCGGTTATAGCGACGTATATCGCCATCCACGTACTGGCAGCATCCAGAATCAACGATGACCCGCCGTCCCTTCAGAGAAAGTTCGAAACTGAGTGAGTCGCAATGGGCATGGCCCGGCTGGTAATCCGGGCCCACCGGGCCGCAATCAACAATCAGACGATCACCCAACCGGGGTGCCATGACATAGTACCCCGTTTCTGCGAAAGAACCATAATTGCCGGTAAAGCTTAGGGCTTTCTCCCCTGTCAACCGCTCGAAGTACGCAGCAAGCCATTCCAATTTTGCTTCAATGCCGAGAGCCGCATCGTTGAAAAGAGCAATATCGCCATCCGGATGCGTCATGCCGGCGAGAAAACCCAACATACCCTCTGCTTTTTCTCGAAGTCGTTGTCTGAGCAACTGCAACTTATCGATATTCTGCCCGTCCATTATATTGAAGAGATCCAAGCAGTCTTCCAGGATCATGGCATGATACATCGGGCTACGCTCAAAATGGCCACCATCAGCAAGAATTTGCTCGTCAAGTTCCTTGGCAATGATGGCCAAGCCTTTCTTCAGCCACCGCTCGGCATCGTCCCCGACGAAATAAATTCCCGCAAAGATCAGCGCCTTGCCGTTTTTGAAAAAATGGTTGGCCAACAGGTGATATTCAATATTCTTTTCCAGCCAAAGTGCTTGCTGGTAAAGACTCCGTAGCCATCGTTCCTCAACCTTTCCGCTTGCCTCCGGTGACAAAAAAAACTTAATCCAGTTGACCAGCCGAAGGGATGCCGGGAAAGGTTCCCAAGCATCGGGAGTACCTTGGGGATTGTTCTTTAACCAATCGTTAAGAAGAAACACCGAACTGGCCCAGGAACGTCCTCCGTCATGCAGGTAGTCGAAGTAGTGCAGGTTGTAGCGCCAGAGCTTGCTCATCTCTGTTGCCGGCCAGTCGAAGTGTGTCGGGTCGAAGCGACGGGTGAGGTTCAGGAAGGTAAAGGTGTTTTCCTCCCCTACCATCCGTCGCCGTAGCGTTAGGGTCAAGGTCACGCCCCGACGGAGAGCAACGCTCTCAACTCGTGGCATAGTTTTAGTCCGAGGACCAAGCCGCCGGATCAACTGATAGCCAATTTGCCGCAACTTCAGGTGCGAAACCGTGCGGGCAGAGCATAAAAGGCTTGGCAATGTCAGCGCTCCAGCATATCAGCAATATCGAAACTTACCCGAGTCACCTCAACCAGTTCCTCATAAGAAATCGGTGCAGGGCCGCCCCCTGCTATGGCTGCCACAAAGGCAGCCGCGCAAGCGCCTTGCCCCTTGTCCTGTCGCCAGAGGTTCATTTTCTTAAAGCCCGGCCAACCAAATCCTGTCAGCTTCCTAAAGTTATCGAGCTGCAGAATCCGGCCCGCGCAAAAAATCTCTAGTCGTTCTTTGGGAAAGGACTTATGGCCATTGGCCAGATAATGCACTGTACCAAAAGAACCGTCACCAAAAGAAAGAGAAAAGGTAACCTTGTCGTCCAGTATGGCAACACCGGCACCGCCCCCCATCATCACTGCCTGCACATCGGAGATCGGCTCCCCCGCGAGAAAACGGAGCAGGTCGATGAAATGACACGCTTCGCCAATAATACGTCCACCGCCGACCGACTTATCCTGAGTCCAGTGTTCGGGTGGAATGGCACCAGCGTTGACCGTCATCACAAAAGATTTCGATTCCGGAACACTCTGCAGCAGTTCTTTGATCTTCACTACCTGCGGAGCGAAGCGGCGATTGAAGCCAACCATGAGTTTGGGTGGTGCAGCAAGCGAACCGTATAACGACTCGATCTCGTCCAGTTCCTCCCGTTTCAGACAGAGTGGCTTTTCCACAAAGACGTGCTTGCCGGCTTTCAGCGCTTCGCAGACAAAACGGGCATGTGTGTCGTGCCGGGTCGTGATAACCACCGTGTTGATATCAGCTGATTCAATGATTGAACGTGAGTCAGTTGTCGTCTCCTCAAAGCCGAACTTCTTCCCTGCATGAACACCGCTAACCCCGGCACTCGACGCCACACTCTTAAGTCGCGCAGCAGTTTTCCTGAAAGCGGGAATCAGCACCCCGGTCGCATAATTCCCTGCACCAATGAAACCCACAACCGGCTCGCCCGGAGCAATGGAGGGTTGAGGTTGCGTTGTTAGTTGAACAGTCCGCTTCAGGAGCGCTTCATCAGGCTGCTCCACAACAGTCGGATAAGAAAGGATAATACCAAGAGCCTTTCCACCCTCGACAAGTCCGTAAGCCTCCTCTGCCTGGTCAAGAGTCAGCCGGTTTGAAACAAGCGGGCCAACATCGATCCGCTGTTCGTCAAGCATGTCAAGAATTGCCTCGAAGTTGCGCTGTTCAGTCCAACGAACAAGCCCGAAAGGATAATCCTGCCCGCCTTCCTCATACAGTGGATCATACCGACCCGGACCATAGGAACAGGAAACCTGGAAGGACAGTTCCTTTTCGTAAAAATCAGCCCGAGAAAGCTCCAGGCCAACAACACCTACCAGCACAATCCGGCCCCTTTTTCGGCACATGAGTGCAGCCTGGTGGACCGGGTCATTGCTTTTGGTGGATGCGGTAATAATGACGGCATCCACTCCTCTGCCGCGTGAATAGGCTTGGGCAGCGGCAACGGGGCCCTCGCCGCGCGACAGGCAGACCGTCTCCGCGCCGAACGATCGAGCGAGTTCCACCTTCTTCTCGTCGAAATCAATGCCGATTACACGGCAACCGTGGGCGCGAAGAAGCTGCACCGTAACTAGACCGATGAGCCCAAGCCCAGTAACAACAACTGTTTCGCCAAGGGTCGGCTGCACAAGACGAATCCCTTGCAGGGCGATGGCGCCGATGACAGTGAAGGTAGCGGCCTCGTTGCTGACCGAATCCGGAATCTTGGCGCAAAGATTCTTGGGCACACAGACAACCTCTGCATGCTTGCCGTTGGAGGCCGCCCGGTCACCGACCGAAAAACCGACAACTCCTTTACCAACCGCCATAACCGTCCCCACATTGCAATAACCCATGGGAAGTGGTTGATCAAGTTTGCTTCGAACAGCCTCCAGCGTCGGCATCAACCCGTCAGTTTTGACCTTGTCCAAAACCATCTTGACCTTATCCGGCTGCTGCCTGGCTTTATCGACTAGGTTCGCCTTGCCAAAATCGACCAGCATCTTCTCAGTGCCGGTGGAGACAAGGGATGCGGAGGTGCGAATGAGGAGGTGACCGGGTTTTACGGAAGGACACGGAACATCTTCTAGAATTGTTTGTCCATTTTTAAGATTTTGAAGGATTTGATGCATAACGAATGCGACCTCACTTAGTCCCTGATTCTCAATACCTTTGCAGGGTTTCCAGCTACGATGTTATATGGTTCAACCGATTTGGTTACGATACTTCCACCGGCAACCACAGCACCATCACCAATAGTAACACCTGGCAAGATAAGACAATTAGCTCCGATCCAAACGTCACTACCGATAACCACTTCTTTTTTAACGTGACCGGATCCAAATATTAGTCCTCTGTTATTGGGTATCTGATGGTTTGTTGATAAAATTTGCGTTCGGTATCCTACTAATGTCCGGTCACCAATTTTGACACCACCACCCGTGGTAATGACAACATCTAATGCGAAGTCTACGTCGTCACCAATTACTAAATTCCTACCTGGTGCAATCCAGACACCTGGATAAAAAATAACTCTTTTACCAATTTCAGAACCGTTAATTCTTAAATATATTTTCTTTATATAGTTAAGCGTAGCATATCTTGGCAAAGAAAATAATAAAACTTGAATAAATTCAAAAGTTATTATTAAAAATGACTTTACATTTTTTTTTAAAAAAAACTGCATCTTATTATTCCCTATTGATTAAAATATTCCATAAACAATCCATCCTTTTTGATCTTTCTGGAAGACTATTGAGTCGTTCCTTACCAAACGTAACCAAATTGCGTCTGATTTCCTTATTTCGAGCAATCCAAATCATTTTTTCAGCTACATCTTTTGCATTATGCGGTTCAGTGTAAATTGCACTTTCTTGGCATATATGCCTTGAAAAATCTCTATCGCTTACCAAAAGAGGGATTCCAACTTTCCATGCCTCCATGTAATTATTACTGAAACTTTCCAAGTCACTTAATGAAACCATGACATCACACATATCATAAACATCTTGAATCCTATCTGGAAATATCCTTCCTAGAAATTTAAATTTAGACAAAATGTAATCATCTTTAATATTAATGTTATTTAAAAATTCTTCTTTTGTAACAGAAAGAATAAATTCGTAATCATTAAAATCCATACTATATAAAAATTTAGCAACATCATGCAATTCCCATAAGTTTTTGTGAATATCGTTTCCGCTCAAAAATAAAAATTTTCCATTAAATTTATCAAAATCTCTTTTTCTTTCAGAAATATATTTCGTTGGAGTAGGTGGCAACACTACAATCTTTTCCTCGTCAAAATTAACAAATTTAGCCACCCGCTTTTTCATTATTTCTGTTTCTGTTATAATAATAGAAGCATTTGTTAGCCTTTGACGTCTAAAACAGTTAAATATTTTTTTAATTATTTTATTTTTAAAATCAATATATTTCCAATAGTCACTATCTGGGTAACATATTATTGGATATGCAACACTTACTACACTTTTAACTTTTTTAGAATGAGGAAGACCTGTTCCAAAAAATGTAAATATTGTATCAATATTATGCTTGTTAATTATTATTGGTATTTCAAATTTTTCAAAAATAAATCTTTTAAAATAATTTAATGGTGATCTGTAAACACTCACATATTTATTGATATTACTCTTTTTAGATAATGGACCAATATCAGGTAACAATAAGGATACATTTTCACAAAGGTTATATTTTTCAATATCATCCAAAAAATTTAACGCTAATTGTGCACCACCACCTGATTTTATTGCACCCATATCTATCAACAAATTCATATTTTACCTATAAAAAATAATTTCTATTGCGATAATAATATTGATATATCTATAAATTTTCTAAAAATATAAAATCACTCGTTAACATTAGTAAGAGTAGTGTGGCTGAAAAAATCCAAGTATTGTTTGCCACATTCCTCAATTGAATAGTTACGCCGTATATAAATTGAATCTTCTTTCGCCTGCTCGGCAATATTTTGATATTGAGCTATAACCTTTCGAAAGGAACGAGCGAAAGCAGTACAATCATCCACTGGGCAGTAGATCCATCCTCCCAGAGAATTTAAAGACCTAATTTCATTAATATCACTAGCCACGACAGGCAGACCAGTGGAAGCAGCCTCAAGCAAAGCAAGGGAAAGCCCTTCATGCCGGGAAGGCATCACGAACACATCTGATGCCTTAAAAAGAGGCCAGCTTTCAGGTATGTTCCCTAGAAATATCGTTCGATCGAAACACCCCAATGCGCGACTCAACTCCTCAGCTTCCTCGCGAAGAGGCCCATCTCCTGCAAAGACCAGAACGGTATTATCTTCTTGCTGAAAAGCACTACTATAACTCTTGAGTAACACATCTTGAGCTTTTTGACTCAAAGCCAAGCTTTTCCCTCGGAACGCCCCGACATGGCAAAAAATAAAAGCATCTTGCGGAAGACCAAGTTCATTTCGTGCTTCAATTTTTTCCCCGGCAGTTGTTGTGGACTCTGATAAATTGCACCCATTTGGAATGGTCACCAACGTATCAACAGCAGATTTTCCTCTATAATTTACATATGAATCCGCAACAGATACGGAACAAGCAACATTGTAATGAAATAAGTTGCATAGTAAATATGAAACTAATTTTGATCGACTTCCAACAATATCAGTATTGTGAATAGTACGTATGAAAACCTTCGGTTGCACCTTTGCAAAAATCCTACTGAAGCTCGCAGCAACCTCTGAACTGTACAGATGACAGTGAACTACATCCGGTTGCCATTCGGAAAAGAGTCTGGCAATCCTGCAAACATTATTAATAGATGACGGTTTCCTGGGTTCCAAGCCAAGGACTTCTACCCCTTCAGCGGTGAGACGTTCTTTGAGCAGTTCGCCGCGAATCCCACGCAAGCCAGCCAACAAAAAAAGCTTCACCTCACCACCTCGCTTTGTCAGCTCAATAGATAGGTCGCTTACTAGCCCTTCAGCCCCTCCAACCCCAATTGTTGCTATCATTTCAAGAATCTTCATGAAATGTCCTTTTCTATATTCGATTCATCAACATTTTACATTTTATCAGTCAATGCGAGATTAATAAATTTATCTGTTTTTAATTTTTGCTTATTATAAACTTTTTTTAAAATAAATAGCTCCAAAATCATCTTGCAAAAAAAGCCAATTATTAAACAAATTACAGCTCCTAAAAGTCCAAAAGAAGAAATTGTAAAAAACGCGACTAACAAAATTATAATTGTTGTCACTGGCGCAATAACGGCTTGTATCATAAAACACCTTGCAGCTGTAATTCCTCGGCCTAGCATGCTGGAGCAGTACAAAATTATTGCTAGAACCATTGTCAGCACTAAAACATCCGAATAAGATGCATAAGCTGGCGTATAAAGTAGCGTCAATATAAATTCCCCAAACAAACAAGCAATAATGACCCCAATAATGCCGACCATACCTGCCATGGCAGTTATTTTAATCATCAGTTTTTGATAGGCATCCAGGTTATCATTGAAGTATCTAGCCAGCCTAGGAGTTGCGGACTGACCCACTGCACCTACGACCGTATTCCCGGCAACAACGAGATACATAATTGCCGAGTAATAACCTAGCGCCTCAACACCCATCTGGTTTTCAATCAAATAACGTGGAATATTCAGATTCAAGCTGCCGAGCATGATAACCAAACCCATTGGCCATGAAAGCTTAAATATCTTAATAATGGTTATTTTGTTGATAAAAGGTAGCAACGACTCGCACAGTTTCTTTTTATGAATGAGCTGTCGCACATTCCGCATATCGATAAAGACTAAAAGAAATGCCCAAGCTACAGCCATCGCAACAACGGCAAGAACAATAGATTTGGTAAAATATGCAACCACAGCAAAAGAAAAAAAAGTAAAAACCCCCTTGCAGATCAGAGATACTGCAATATCCTTCATGTGTTCGTGTTTTTGCAGCATGCCATACATAACATCACTAAATGATTCAAAAAATTTTGCTAAGCCAACCATTACGATGACAAACATTGTCTCAGGCTTATCACCATAGCACATTGACAGAATCACTATTATGATCATAGCAAATATTGAAGACACGCCCCTAAACCCCACATACTCTCTCAATTGATGGGTGTTCTTAATGTCAGTTGCTTGAATTTCACGGAGCTGTAGGTTTGCGAATGCGAATATCGGAGCAGTTACCGAAAGTCCAAGTGCGAACTTTCCGACGATTTCTGCATTGCTAAACTTCGCGAGAACCATCAACATTGCCCACTGGCTAACCGCATAGGTGACGTTACCCCAAAATGTCCATGAAATATTACGGCGAAAGGTCATGGTCTCTTTTCCGATAAAATACCATAAAAATTCCTCTGGCCAATCTCCATGCAAAAAGAATCAAAGTGATAAATACGAGCGGCTTGACAAAATTAACAAAATCATTTCTGACGGTTTGCACAAATGGCCAATATAAAGCCCCTGCAAAAATTAATGCATTGGCACTGTTATTCATATTTGTACTGTCAAATTTACCGAGTAACATTCCCAAAATTAAGAAATACAAAAAAACTCCAAAAATACCGAAATTTAAATAAGGTTCACCAATTGCAGAAAAACCAAGGCCTTCGCCTCGAAGATATTTATCTCGTGCAAGACGATAAGTTATCCAGTCGGATGGAATAGTTTTCTCTATGGAATTTGGATCGATGTGTAAGTTTTTAATAGCCTCGATTCGTTGCGATTTGCTCGGCGTGAAACCAATATTTGGTATCGAATTGCGGAGAGCAAGAAAATATGAATGTCCATATTGGTACGAATCGTACTCTGGCACCAAGCGAAAAACTTGGGCAAGTACGCCAGCCGTTTGCCCCATAGTGCCAAAGCTTTGCATTAACGAAGTTCCTTTAGATGATTCCTCAATTAATTTTTTATCAATTGAAGCATAATTACCAGCACTTCGCAAATTACCTATTATTGGTATTGCAACAAGAACAAATAATATAGCCGCAATTGCTATAATATTTGGAATCTTCCTTCCCGTCTTTACCCAAAGTACCGCAGCCACCATCATGGGAAAAAAAACGAAAGTTCTATATCCAGAAATAATTAAAATTATGACACCAAAAAAAACTAAGGGATAGGCTATAATTTTTTCTATTGTTTTTCTCGCTCCAATAAACAAAAGAATAATAGCAGAAGGAAATACCATGAGAAAAACTCCCAAACCTCTTGTGTCAGTTTTTCCTCGGAAGAAATCAACACGTGAATATTCAAGAAGGTTACCGTATGAAAAAATAGCAAAACCAAAAAAAATAAATGCAGCAGTTAGTAGTCCTACACCATAAATAAAAGCAACTGATAAATATTTATCATTTTTTTCTATACTGAAAGGACCAGATGGTATTTTTTTCCTCTTCATGAATAAAGAATAACCTGTCCCCATCAACCCCAAAGATAGTGTTGTATACCATCCTGCTCGCTCCAGCCAAGGTGCAAGTTGCCCTGTAGACCACGATACATTAGGCAATGTCCCAAAAGCATCAGGAATTGTAATCCCAAGATGGAAAAATACCAATGTAATTATATATATACTTGCAAATTGATAAATAGAGCCATAGAAAAAATAAGTAATAATAAAATAAAAAAACAGCCAAGAAACACTCACTAATGCCACTTGGACAGCCCATCCTTCATGGTATTCTACTGGAGCAAGTATATTTATAAGCGATATAACAACAATAATAAGGCTCCAAAACAATAAAAATATTTTTAATAATATATGAATTTCTAGAGTTCTATTTTTATTATTGTTTGTATTGGAAATATTCAGTTTCAAGTGTATGCTCGCCATTATTGAAATAATTCACTATTTATTTAAATGACTGCATTATTTCATCAAAGGCTTCTGGCCAAATAACATGTTGGTGGTCGTAGCAAGCTCCATATAGTCCACCAAGCGAATGAACGTATTCCATTTCATCTTTTATGGATTTGAAGTCTGATTTTTGATATAGATATCGAAGATATAGTTCAAGTCTTGGTGAAACATGACCTGCAAATGATTGCATTTCTATCGCTAAATCCTTTATCCGTCCTTCATTCATTTCTCCATTCAGATCACGCCAACTTTCCCGAGAATTGCCAATCAAGTAAGCAGTTGGGAATTCACTTCTTAATTCAAGTAAAGTATTCTGAAGAGCAACAATCATTTCTGCTCGCACTTGTGGGTCAGGATGTGCACGATCAAAAACAGTACACTGGTCAAGGAACAATCCTGAATACGGATATGCCTTCAATGTTGCTCTGCAAGCAGCCATGAAACCAGAGCGCCATTCACTATATCGGGGGTCGTAAATTCTTCTCAGTTTATTGATTGGCCCAACTGTTGGAACCACACCTGTTGGGTAAGTTGACCAAGAATTATTAATCTGTCTCAAACAATCATGCCCAGGTCCTGGCACTGTCGTTTCTTCGATCACCATCTGATATGCGAGCAGTATGATGTTTGGGTTTAAATGGCGAACGAGGTCACGCCATTTTTTGAATTGTATTCTTTCATCCTGCGCCACAAGTGCTATAGGGTACCGAGCCACAATTGCTTCTTGCCCCCCTTGTCCTGGAGCGTCAGGAGTAATAAACGCTGCACAAAATAGAGGTGGAATAGATTTTGTAATAGTTAAATCTTGGGGCGGTGATATAATTGTATTATTTATAGATTGTGGAACTGAAACCACTGGAAAGGTCAGACCAACCATGGCTTGCGCTGAAGTTATAATAAAAGAACGTCTTGTAAGGTTATATAGGCAATATTTATTTGATATCAATCCCTGTGCCTCCATAGTCAGTGAACACCGGCAAATCCGGTGGCTTGAAAGTTTATGAACCGCTCAAAGCAGTAAATTCAACAGATTTTCTGGCCACCATTCGGTGGTCGACTATCTGGATAGTTGCAGTTGCTCGACACGATGGTCTTTTTGTTTTTGCTCGCGGATGTAAACCCGCACAGCCTCTTCATTGGCACCGACAGTAGAAACAAATAAAAATAGCCTCATGCCCAATAACTCATGCCGCTACAGTTCTTTCGCTGGCCAAGGTACGTTCGAGCTAGATGAATCGCGCTTTTTCCTTTCATATAGCCAACCACTTGCGATACCGCATATTTCGGTGGTATCGAAATCAGCATTTGCACATGATCGGGTTGTAAATTCCCTTCCAGCACCCAACTCTCCTTCTGCCAGGCAAGGTTGTGGAACACATCTCCGAGATTCTTGCGGAGTTGTCCGTAAAGTGTTTTTCGTCGGCATTTCGGTATCCATACTACATGTTACTTGCGACCCCATTTCGTGTGGCTTAAACATTGTACGTTGTTCATGAAGCCTCCTTTCTCGTGACTTTGAGCGGTCCACGTGAGAGGAGGCTTCATTATATTCTGGAACCGTCAAACTTTTGTTGCCCCCGGCAAAGCCGGGGTTTTACCCAAGGGAAATTAATTCTATTTCATTTTATTCCCAAAGTGTCGTCAGCACTCTGGCCAAAAGGCCTTGGGTCAAGTTGCAAGTTACCCCGAAATCAACCCTGCTCTTCATGAGGTTGGCTCTCTGTTTAACACTTCCATGATCAACCCCGCCGCCTGCCCGTCACCATATGGGTTATGAGCCGTCGCCATTGCCCGGTAGGCGACATCATCATTAAACAACCGCGAAGCCTCTGTAACTATAGCTCCACGATCAGTCCCAACCAATTTCACGGTCCCGGAATCGATGGCTTCCGGTCGCTCGGTGGTCTCGCGCATCACCAGAACCGGCTTGCCAAGTGACGGTGCTTCTTCCTGAACGCCACCGGAGTCGGTGATAATCAGGTAAGAGCGGTTCATCAGATGAACAAAAGGAAGGTAATCCACGGGCTCGATCAAGTGGATGTTATGCCGTCTGACTCTGCCGAGAAGGCGGTGGACCGGCTCCTGAACATTGGGGTTGAGATGCACGGGGTAAACAATCTCAACATCGTCGTACTTGTCAGCGAGTTCGGCCAGGGCGTGGCAGATGTTCTCGAACCCTTCGCCGAAGTTCTCACGGCGGTGACCGGTGACGAGGATAAGACGGGGCCTTGATATGTGAGGTTCGGGGATTGCAAAAAGACATTTCAGCGAAGGGTTGCGGGCAACAAGGTCACACTCGATCTGTTTGCCCAGCCCTTCCCGCTCCATCTTCTCCCGCACCATAAAGAGGGCATCGATAACGGTGTTGCCGGTGACAAAGATAGTTTCGGCATTCACCCCTTCGCGGAGCAAGTTTTGCCTTGCCGCTTCGGTGGGTGCAAAATGGAGGTCGGCGAGGGCACCGGCAACCTTACGATTGATCTCTTCGGGGAAAGGGGCGAATTTGTTATGGGTCCGAAGACCGGCTTCCACATGACCCACTAGAATTCGGCAATAATAGGCGGCTAACGCAGCTGCCATGGTGGTGGTTGTATCGCCGTGGACGAGGACGATATCGGGCTGTTCCTTTTGGAGCACGGGCCGTAGCCCCTGCAATACGTTACAGGTCACTTCGAACAAATCCTGCCCCGGCTTCATGATGTCGAGGTCATAATCGGGCCGAATTTCAAACAGGTTGAGCACCTGGTCGAGCATCTGCCGGTGCTGGGCAGTCACACAGACCAGCGACTGAAACCGCTCGGGTTGGCTTTCCAGTATTTTAACCACTGGCGCCATTTTGATGGCTTCGGGGCGAGTTCCGAAAACAGAAAGGATTTTTTTCATTTCACCTTGCTTAAGCTTACAGCAGCATTGAACTATAGTGTTTTAAGATAGCTAGTTTTCTTTTCAAAACGAACCGCAGAGAAGAGCCGAAAGCCTACTGTTGCTCTCTCACATTTCAAATAGTTTCTTAGTTCTAGGCAAGATTGTCCAGTAATTTTCCTCCTGCGAACTATGAAATATGCCGCAAGAAGGCATTAAGGACGTGTAATGATAGATGTGCCGGTGCAAAGATGGGAGAGAGAGATGGCTGCCTCAGCAGGAGCCTTTGGGATCGATGAAATCTTCGTGTAGCATTGTCTTAGCTGTACACACGATGTCCAAACAAAAAAAAGATTGAGAAACCTTGCTAATTAAGCTTCTCAATCTTTTTCCCTTTTTATAGCGTAAATCTGAATGAAATCAGTCTGTCATGCAGCTACCGGCATTATGTTCTTTTTCTTGCGGCTACCGAGACCAACCAACCCTAACAGACTGGAACCGAGAAGAACGGCGGCTCCAGGGATGGGTACGGCGGAGGGTTGTGCTGATGTTTTTAGCAAAATTTCCATTGAACCATTCAAACCAGTTAACACATACTGGTTCGCTCTGTCCAAATATGAACTCAAGGTGTAAATTGATGAATATCCATTCTCCCCGGAAAAGGTAAAACCAAACTTATCATCATTGCCTAAGAGAACTCGATCATTCGCAGATGCAAATTGAGCATAATAAGAACCATCACTCTGAATAATAGTAAATTTTGCAGCATATGTGTCTGAATCTATCAATTCTCTCAGCGCGGTTCCCGAAGAATTGGTTAGCCAAAATGAATTCGATGCTATTGTCTCTATCGAGACATCATAAGCGATATCATTTCCTAAGCCTTCCCATAGCCAAGTACCTGTACCTATTTCTGCAGCTATCGATGAATTAGCCGCGGCCATTCCGTAAAATAATAAACCCATTAACAGCATTACAACACTTTTACACCTCATCACAACCTCCTAACAAGTTAATGAATAGTTGACGTTCGTCGTTCTGGCGAACGCCTTGAATGTTTTGCAGCCTCGCGGTCTCATAATGAGGTCCATGGCTTTCCACCTTTGCTTCGCAACAGGTTTGGCGACTTAAAAAAGCGGGATGACCTGTTACTCCAAAACCTTTTGCAGAAAAGAACTTTGCTCTTTAATAACTTTTTTGCACGGCTTTAACTTCTCGCATCATGATCAGGTCATGGTCCTGGTTAACGAACTAAGAAATCGAAGAGGCTGTTATTGCCCTTGTTACGCAGGGGGACGAGGATTCTTGTGTGAAGCAGCAAAAGCTTTCTCCCGGTGGTAGAATTGCCACGGCTCGTACGAGATTCCATCGCTGAGGCTCTTTCTCTTAAAACAAATCGTTTCATTTTTCTTTTCGGCGAGTTCCAACCCCAATCAAACCCAACAGGCCTGATCCCAAGAGTAAAGCCGCACCCGGAATCGGTACGGGCGCAGGAGCCGTATTGTAGGTTCCACTTATGACACACTTATCCAGCCAAAGAAGGTCCATCCATTGGGTCGTTTCGCTCAATTTCAAGGTAAGCGTGATGGATTCACCGGAGAATGATTCCAGCAAGCCAAAAATGTCGAAAGTATCCGTTTTCCATTTGTTATTGGAACTGCTTAATTCGCCAATCAGACCGCTTCCTTTTGCGGATAACACCCAAATTTCACCTTTCAAACTCCATTGGTTGTTTATATCTGCATTCAATTTGTGGGTCAGTGTTAAGGTTGCAGAAGTGATCTCCGCCGCAGCGGGATCGAACTCGATAGTTTGATTCCAGGAGAATGTGCCAAGATTAAAAACATCAACAATCGGTATGTAGCCGGTACCCCCGTCCTTGAGTACATTCCAATCTTTGATACTTTCAAATTTGATATCTTCATAAGATTCCGTGGCAGAAGCTTGTTTAGAGTCATTCATGAGAGCAAGCGCCGCTACCACCAAAACAATCGTCCAAAACTTCTGCTTCACGTGTTCTCCCCTTAACGAAAAAGTGGATTGGGTATATTCACACAACTCTTTCGGCTATCCCAAAGTACAAAGGCTGTTTTTCGTCAACAGGCCCTTTGCCTCTAACTGGATTTTCGCCATCCTGGATCATTACCTACCAGCACTCACTCTATTTCCGCAAAAGCCTTCTCACTGAATGAATATTCATGATCAAACTCTCATTTTATTGCAAAAAACTCTCCCTTATAGTTTTTGCGGTGCAAATTAACCTGGAGAGCTTGTCAATGCAGGAAAATTGTTTTTCAGAAGTGCAACAATGTGGGGGTGGCGCTGGCACCGCCAAGTACATGTTTCGTTTTACTGGAAAAAGTTCTTCTTTTTTCCTATATGAACAAAATACACCTTGTTAGAAGATTAACCAGATAGAAACACATTGCTTTTTCTCCTTCTAACAAGGGATCGATCTAAGAACATTCAATCATCCATTAAGCCGAGTTCCGTATTTTCGGAAAAAATTCATGTGTTGCAAACGTATTCAACAACGCTATCAATTAAACGAAATATTTGTTTATATTAGAGAATATAAGAATATCTTTGCCACTTTTCAGAAAGCCGAGCCCTTATTTCCGGATTTCTGGATAATTTTCATACGTTGAGCCACAGGCGAATAAGCAGCACCACCGAAGGGCAGGATGTGATGGGGGCGACAGTAGGCCCATTTCACCTATCCTGCCTTTCACTCCAAATACAAAAATGAACCAACAAAAGACAGCGTTGTCTTATAATTGACAAAATCGTCTCAAGACGCTTGAATACGTTATAATTTGTTTTATAGCGTATTATAAATGTATTATAATGTATTAAATTGTCTCGAAATTGGACTACGATTCAAAAAAAAGGGGATACATGACTCGATTGAAGCGATTCGCCGGACGTGTACAATTCACGGCAGTTAAGGAGGAAGTCCAAGGGTTAATCCAGTTGGGTTACGGATACAAAATGATCCACGAAAAATTAGTTGCCGATGGTAAAATCACCATGTCATACGACACGTTTTACAATTATCTGAGGCGCAAGAAACAGACTCAACCTACGAAAGAAGAAGACCAGAAAATTCATCCATCGATGCAAAAAAGACGATTGGGAGTCAGTAACTCCGAATCAATACTCAAGCACGATAAGAATCCAGACAGGAATGATGTGATTTAACAGCCCGTTGAAAAAAAGCATGATTCTGTCAGCCGTCATCTCGGTACGGCACGCCAAACCGAACAATCCAAACCGGCAGCGGTCAAGACTATGTACAGGAGGAACCTAATCCATAATAAAAGGACATCTGACTAGCCTGAAGCCTATTCGCCCTGAGAACAAGCCAGATAAGTGGGTGTTCGGTTATTTTGATTCAAGTTGCTATGTTTAGTAGCTTATCGCCGCCGATAAGCGGAATAATGCGGTAAAGCACATCATTCATAACTTGAGATTCAGCCGTTGTTATCTTCTTCGCTGCTCGATCCCGCCAGGACAAAGTTTGAATGAGGCTGGCTGCAACAACTGAAGGCTTATCGAGGTTATTGATTGGCACTTCAGTTATTCCACCTCTAATACTGGTGCTTATAGGGCAGCAGATCAGTAAACCAGTTTGCTGGTTATAGGCTTTGCTTGATAAAACAAGGGCGGTCCGATATTTACCAATCTCACGGTCTTTTGTTGGTTCAAAATCTAGCCAAATTATGTCGTTCCGTTCTGGAATGTACCGAGCCACTATTCACCTCATTCTTTTGGCGATATGCTAGCCAGTTCATCAGCATGAGCAGTCTGAGCAGTCAGTCCTTTAAGCAAATCCTTTTCTGAATACGGAAAGCGCTTTTTCCCTGTGATTGGCTCAATAATGAGATTGCCGTCCTTAATCGAAATGTTGATTTCACTTCCTTCCTCAATACCTATATCTCTGGCAAAGGCAGCAGGTATAGTATTCCCCAAGCTGTTACCAATCTTTCTTACCGTTGTTTTCATAAAACCAGCCTCTTGTTAATGATAACAATGTCGAGCCTTATATAAATAATTTACCATCACTTATAAAATGTGTCAACATTGTTATTACGTAAACTCGGTTGTTTTAATTCAGCAAACCGCCGCCAGACTCCCGCTTACCATTCAGTTCAGGCTCACTGTTTTTCCCAAAACCGCATTGCCTCCCTTATAACTTCACCTGTTGAGCCGTAGGCTCCAGACTGGACCTTCCTCTTGATCGATGCGAGCATATTAGGCGGTAGCGTAATCGTGATCCTTTCGGCTTTTTCTGTTTGCATCGTTTATCACCCTATAATTAGTATGATAATGGCATACACTCGTTTGACTGCTACGTCAACGCGCTCAACACCACCTCAGTTTTGGCATACCCAGCACGCTCTTCAAATCATAGTGCAAGTTTACACTGCATAACCCGCCATCAGTTTCTACGATATCCAGGCAATGTGATAAAAAACCATTTACGATTCGATAATCAGGTTCGGCAGCTCATTCCTGTCATCTGCGCCAACCGGAAACTTTTCCACAAGTACTCCGCGGATTCTACAGACCGCCTCGCAGATTGCAGCGGCTGGTCGGCCGTCTTTGATCCCCGCCACGATCTGATCGACTAACTCCTGCCAGAAACCAGAGGACACCACGGCATCGACCCCTCGGTCGCCGAGTACCCAGACCTTCCCCTCGAAGATCGAGAGGTAGATCAATATCCCAGTCTCCTCCTTTGTCCGATACAAACCTTTCGAATAAAATTGGAGAGTGGCCGCTTCCCTAACCTCGTGATCCATCTCTTTCTCCGAAATAAACAAACGCTTCAGCCAGGGAAATCGCATAACAATTTCGCGACAGAGAAAGAATAAGGGAAAGAAAATTCCCAAAAACAGCCAGAGGTCGTGGGGTCCGGCCCAAACGAGTTGTCCGACCATGCGGGTCAGGGCAACAGCAGCCGGAATCGAGAACGCTGCAGCTCCAAGCAGCCCGGCAACTGGATAATCGTGGCTGGCGGGGGCCATCATGACCACAATCTCCCCCCTTGTCGCTTGCTCAGCCTCGCTGACACACCTTTCGATCTGGTCCAGTTCGGCTTTCTTCATCAAATTCTTGATCGGATTTCTCAACATCATCACCAACTCCCGGAAGCGCCACCGCCACCAAACCCACCACCTCCACCGGAGAAACCGCCGCCTCCGGTGGAAAACCCTCCGCCCCCTCGGGGAAAGTCGATCGGGAACCCGCCGCGGCCGGAATGTCGCGGCCCCATGAACGAAGTAGCACCAGCAATTATCGCAAGTATATAGCCGGCTATCAGGCCGAGACAGCCCAGACCGATCAGCATCAATGGCCCCGGACTAAAAGCGATGTGGCCCAGGAATGGCATGAGAAATCCGCCGCCGAGAGCACCCAAGAGGCGGCTCGCCCTGCCTAACGTGAAGACCATGAAAACAAAAATGAGCAGGAATGGCATAAGGTCGCTGGCTCCGGATGCAGCAGGTGGCTGGCCACTGACCTGAAACTCACCCCGCACAACTTCAGACACCGCAACCACACCGCTCAATACTCCTTGATCGAACCGTCCTGCCCGAAACTCAGGCACGATCCGATCACGAATGATCCGCCCGGCTGTGATATCCGTCAGGCGGCCCTCTAATCCGTACCCCACCTCGATCCGAACTTTGCGATCATCGCGCGCGATAATCAGAATGGCACCGTTATCGAGCCCCTTTTGGCCAATCTTCCAGCGTTCGGCTACCCGCATGGAAAAGTCTTCCAGCGAGTCCCCCGCAAGCGAGGGAATAGTGAGCACCACGACCTGGGTGGAATCCTTATTCTCCAAGTCCTTCAGGAGAGTTTCGATTTGACTTTCGGCTTCGGTGGACAATATGGCACCGTAGTCGTTCACTCGGCCCTTGAGAATTGGCACCTCGAGTGCAGATGCCACACAAGGCAGCAGCGCAGTCAGGCACAACAACAGCACAGCGATGACCCTACCCCAACTCATGTGCGGTGATTGTATCATGGGGCATCCGCCCTCCCCTTTCAAAACTTCACTTTGGGTGCGGCTTTGGCGGCTTCGTCAGCCTTGATATACTCTTTGCGTTGCAAATGAAGCAAAAGGCTATTGGTGACGCTATTGGGAAATGTCCGAATCATGGAATTGAACTCTTCCGCAGCTTGGTTGTAGCGTTGCCTGGCCACGTTGATACGGTTTTCGGTCCCTTCCAGCTGGTTTTGCAGATCCCGGAAATTTTCGTTAGCCTTAAGGTTAGGATACTGTTCAGCCACGACCAGTAACCGAGACAACGAAGATGAGATCTGCCCCTGCGCCTGCTGCAAGCGCGCGAGAGCCGCTGGGTCACTGAGGTCGTTCGCTGTGAGTTTGACGGATGTTGCCTGAGCGCGTGCATTGATAACCGCCTCAAGCGTCTCGCGTTCATGGCTTGCATATCCCTTGACGGTTTCCACCAGGTTCGGGATCAAATCAGCACGGCGTTGCAGGGTGGCCTCCACATCACCCCATGCTTTGAACACACGCTCTTCAGCTTGCTGCATGGTGTTGTAGCCGCAGCCGGTAAGTGAGAACATTACCCAGAGAATCACCCCAAGCGAAAATTTATTCACTTTCAATTTGACCTCCTCGTAAAAAACATTTCATCCATGAACAAACAAACTGATTGCACTTATACACAATCGACCCAGGCCAGAGCAACATTGAGTGGCGTGAACGAAGCCCAACAACAGATGTTGTCACCAAGATCAGGACGTAGCTTCGCCTTCCTCAAATGTAGCGGCAACATGGCGCGCATGACGCTTCGCGGAATGGACAATGTTGCCAAGCGCAACCAGCGTCGGTGGGGAAGTTAAGAAACACCGTTAAATTTCAAAGGGATGACGGAATCAGGAATAATCTCAAACCATGACTATAGAAAATTGATTGATATTGCCATGTCTGTGGTTTGAAAATATTGCGAATCTTGCCATTTTGATTGCATTGCACTATAATGCAAGCAAATAAAGCATAAAGAGAGAGGTGAAATCATGCCATCAATCACTGTTAGAAACGTGCCGGATGAGGTTCATCGCGCTTTGCGGGTTAGAGCTGCTCAGCATGGCCGAAGCGCTGAAGCTGAAATTCGTGAGATATTGGAAAATGCCGTCAGGCCGGAAGGAAGGGTAAAACTTGGTTCGTTACTTGCTAAAATTGGTCGAAAAATCAATTTGGCTGATGACGAGTTTTCGATTTTTGAGCAGAGCCGAGATAAAACTCCGGCCAAACCGGTAAATTTTGAATGATACTGTTGGATACAAATGTAATTTCAGAACCGTTGCGTCGTTCTCCTGAGGCCCGTGTTATTAATTGGATTGATGCGCAATCACTAGAAACACTATATTTATCAACAATTACTGTAGCTGAACTGCGTTTTGGAGTTGCACACCTTCCAGCTGGAAAGCGACGAGATGAACTGCAAAGCAGTCTTGAAAATCAAATTTTACCATTGTTTTCCAGTCGTGTACTTCCGTTTGATATGAACTGTACGATTGCTTATGCTGCACTCATGGCAAAAGCTAAATCCATAGGTTTAGCTATTGCTGCAGCAGATGGATATATTGCGGCTATTGCAGCCACTAACCGATTCCGTGTCGCGACACGAGACATCAGCCCATTCCAAGCCGCAGGTCTCAACGTTATCAACCCTTGGAATGATTAGAAAGACTCAGAATAACCTCAAGCCTTGCCTGCGCAGAACAGATTGAGACTTCCAGTAGCCGATCCTGTAACCTACCGAAAAAACATTACATTCAAGGCTTTTTAAATAGGATATCGAGATGGGTCAAAGCGAAAGCACTTTTAAGCTGGGAAAAGTTGAGTATCCTATTTTAAGTGCCATAAACATGATGTTGCTGGTGCTAGTGGACCAAGCCGGAAAGCACGCAAAAATTATCCTATCTACAGTTCGTTAGATAGGATGCCTGAGTTGTGTGCGTCAAGTTCTGCAAATTGGATTTACGCATGTGATCTACGTCACCTGGCCCAACATATCAGCGATTTGTATAAATAATTCGTTCGTTTTTTTGAACTTTAATCCGCCAAGTGATAGGCCAGATATGGTCAGATATGAAAACCTTATACCGCACAACCTCTCCATTCTCTTCTTTTTCAAAAATATAGTCCGCAAAGGAAGCGTTTGAGAATGTTTTGAACTCACCTTTGCCGTCGTACTTTACCGACTCGTCTCTGCTGAAAATTGTTTTTTTAATCTCAATAGCGTGGCCGTCTGATAGTACCTGTCAATCAGCTTTGAAAAATGACCCCGTTTCAGCGTCCAAAAATGACCCCCTAAAAATCAAAAAAATGGTCGTTCTCTCCGCCTTTGTGCATCGGGCCAGTGCAGTGAGCTCCAGGGGCTTT
>Ga0074195_1000448_pt1 | contig 82093 bp, 78 predicted proteins | sample EPASupsiteHSE623_FD_64525 | JGI IMG/M metagenome (GOLD analysis project Ga0074195, IMG submission 64525) | Bioremediated contaminated groundwater from EPA Superfund site, New Mexico - Sample HSE6-23 | ecosystem: Environmental > Aquatic > Deep subsurface > Groundwater > Contaminated ...
GCTCAAAAAAATGCGAGCAGGCTCGTTGCCTGTAAGCAGTTTTTTTGAGTCGGAGCCATGAAGCTATTTTATGTCGAATTCCGCAAGCAACTGAAACTTTCAGGTTAACCCGCGCCTCAAATGAGCCTGTTGCGAAACGCCGTAATTTCGGGGACACAATACTTTAATTTCGGTTTGCTTTCTGGCGTTGTGGCGCGTGGTGAAAAAATGCGGCGTTCCGCCGTCGTCCGCCGAGGAAAAACTGCGGCTGAAACTGCCGGCGAATTATTATTGGTGGACTTTTTTGCTTCTGCTGCCGTTATGTCTGTGGGACTGGCGGCAGTTCCCCGCGCTTTACGGCTTATGGTTTTTGGCGCTCAAAGCATTGCAGTCAGTATGACAATAGACTTGCTCCCGAATAAGGTTTATGAGGCAAAAAGACAGGATTTCGGCGTGCAGCGCAGTGGGCGCAGGCGCGCACACTCCGGCGGGGTGTGAAAGCCGAAGCCCGCGAAGCTGCAAGCCAAAAGCCGTGATTTTTGCCCAAAAAATTATTCGGGAGCAAGTCTAATACTCGCTCTTCCAGTCCGTGCCGGCTTTTCTGTTGAAAAACAGCCAGGCGCTGCCTTCTTTCATGCCGCGCGCGTAATCAATCAATTCCTGCGGGAATTTATAAGCTGACGGATTGCCGTCGAGACTGTAGGCGTAGCCGCCGCCTTCGAAGCTTTCGCGGTACATCGCGTCTTTGGCGATGACGCCGAAATACGGGTCGTCGAGAAAAAACGCCATTCCCTTTTTTTCGCGCTCCGCCAGCGAGAGTCCCCAGAACGCGGTATCGGTGTTTTTTACTGGAAGGCCGCACAGGCGCAGCACCGTCATAGGCAAATCGAGCTGGCTGGCTACCCGGGTGTCCACCCCCGGTTGTTTTATGAAGGGCGACAGCATGAGCAGAGGAATGTGAAACCGGTCCGCGCCGTAATCCGAAACGAAGGCGGCGTGGTCGGCTTCGATTATGAAAACCGTGTTTTTATAGTACGGACTTTTTTTGGCTTGCGCGATGAATCTTGCCAGCGCGTAATCGGAATACCTGAAAGCGCGCTGCTCTTTTGTCAGACCGGGCGTGAGCGCGGCATAATAGTCCGGCACGGTGAACGGGCCGTGGTTGGTGAGCGTCATCACGGCGGCGAAAAACGGCCTCCCCGCCGGTTGACCGCTCAGAATGCGGTCCAGATTATCGAATAATTCCTCGTCATAGACGCCTATCGGGTTACTGTACTTCACGTTTTTGAAATCCGTGAAATCATAAAACGCCTGAAACCCGTTATTGAGCGCGAAGCCGGACATATCCTCGAAATGCCTGTCGCCGCCGTAAAAAAACATGGTGTCGTAGCCCGCCCGCGCCAGATAATGCGCCGTGCCGGGGATTTTCTGCTGCGCCTCTATTTTTTTTGTGAGGTTCACGCCCGCCAGCGGCGGGTAGGAGTTAAGAGCGGCGGCCAGCGCGCGCGAGGTGCGTGTGCCGTTGGCGTAAAACTCGGTGAAGAACAGACCTTCCTTCGCCAGCTTGTCGAATTCAGGCGTGAGGCTGGGGCTCGCGCCCAGCGCGCCGACATACTTTGCGGCGAAGCTTTCCATGAATATCATCACCACGTTGGGGCGGACGCCGCGCGGCGGCTTGAACGGCTGATTCGGCGCTTCCTCCGCGTAGTTTGAGACGGCGCAGACTTTCGCCAGCGCGGTTTGCGGCCTGTCGAAATACTCGGACGGCTTTATCTTGAGCTGGCGTTCCTCGTAGAAAATCTGCATGTCCTGAAACAGGTTGTAGATGCCGTTGAGCGCGGTCTGGTTCATGAAATTATCGCCTGAAAAAAACGCCGCGCCCCAGTTGAGCGGCCTGCGCTGGAATCCGCCGCGCACGAAAAGCACGGTGAGCCCGGCTATCAGCAGCAGCGAAACCGCGCGCGAGGCAGGGCGCTCGTCGCGGATATAATCAAACATCCGGCGGCAAAGTTTTATCGTACCTGTTATCAGAAACCAGACGACGCACAAAAACACGCCGAACATCGGCCACACCAGCCGTATGCCCGCTATGGTGACGAACATCTCCTTAGGCTTGTCGAAATACTCGAAGAATAAATGGTTGAGGCGGGAGGAATACTCGTGGTAGAACGGAATCTCCGTCAGCAAAAGCACCAGAAACGCCACGTTGAGCGCGACGAGGTACGCGGTTACCGCCGGTTTAAGAATGCGCTCTGAAGGTTTGTAAAACCCCGCCAGTCCCGCAAACAGCACGCTCCAGCAGGCGAAGGTGGCGGACAAAGACAGGTCCAGCCGCGCGCCGATTGCGAACGCCCTGAATGCATCCGCCGCCGAGTGCGGCCCATTTGTGAACGCGATGAAAAACGCCAGCCGCGCCGCAAAAAAAGCCGTCAGGTATGCCAGCGCCATCAAAAGGAAAGCACGCAGCGTTTTTAATGTCATTTGTTTCCGGTAATTATCACTACTCCGTTAAGTATACGCGCCTATTTGGAGGCGCGCAGCGGAATAAACAACCCATACGCCCGACGCAGCCCTGCACAGCCGCGCAGGCAACCCGCAGCAACAAAAACATCCCATCCCTTTATATGCGCCTCCCCTTCGGGCAAGGGCGCTTTCGGGCTGCGTCCGCGTCGCTCGTCGCTTGCATACAACGAGTATGCGCGTTCCTCGCTCCTTGCCTCGCCTCAAAATCGCCCTTGCAAATAGCCGCATATACTTAACGGAGTAGTGTTATGATATCAGCCAGCCGTTTTACGGCTTCGGCCACCGCCGGAGTGAGGCCTTCGCCGAAACCTGTATCCGCCGGCTGCATGCCTATAAAGACAACACGCAAGCCTTTTAACTCGCGCTTTAGAAAATCCGCCAGTACGGTAAGCGGCAGCATGTGCGAAGAAAAGCTGGCGTTTGATACGTCATTTTCCGCGATAACCGCTATTTCTCCCGGCTTGCGGCCCATATCAGCCGCATCCACTATTATAAGCGTTTTCGGGGCCAGCTTTATGATTTCAAAAGCGCGGTTTTCCGGGGTTTGCCCGCCATCAATAAGCGCGGCGGCGGTTTTGCCTTTGAGGAGCTTGACAAGCGCGGGACCCGCGCCGTCATCCCTGCGGAAATCGTTTCCGGCGGCGAGGATGGCGGTTTTTGACGCTAGGGCGGATTTAAGAGTCTTTTCTAGCCGGTACATTTGAATTGGCGCGCGAAACCGGCGGCTGGAGGCTGCGTTATTTCTTTTCTTCGGCTGTCGGCTCGTAGCGGGAAGCGAGGTTTTTGCGCACCGTGCCCGCCAGCTCGAATTCCTGCGAGGAGGACAGCGCCTTGCGCGGGCAGGAGTCCACGCATTGCGCGCAATAAATGCAGCGGCCCAAATCTATTTCGCAGATGAATTTGCGCGGCGCGGGTTTTGGCGCGGACGGCGCGGCGCCGTCGGCAGCCGGCTGCGGAGCCGGAACAACCGGAGCGGGCGTCGCGGGCATTGCAATTTGGGTAATCGTAATCGCTCCCGCGGGACAGTCCTTCATGCACAGGCGGCAGCCGATGCATTTGTCCGCCTCGCAGACTATCTTGCCGCGGAACTTGTCCTGAATCTTGGTTTTGACGAAAGGATACAGCACGGTAACCGGCTTTTTGAGCAGGTTTTTGATTACTTCGCTTAAAGCTCTGGCTGGTTTTTGCATGGTTTACATCCGGGATTTGACGAGAATATCCAAAGCAAGCTGCAACAGCGCGGCTGGCGCGAGTATCTGCCAGCAAAATTTTATCATCTGTTCGATTCTGATGCGCGCCATCAGCGCTTTAAGCGCCGCCAGCAGCAGCACGACCAGCAGCGCTTTCACCACAAACGCCGCGAATCCGCCGATGCCGCCAAGCCCCAGCGCGCCGCCGAGAAAAACCGCGCTTATAAGCGCCGCGCCGACCACCATTTCCATGTCCGTGGCCAGCAGCATGAAACCCAGCAGCCGTCCCGAATACTCCGTGAACGCTCCGCCCACGATTTCGGTCTCGCCGTGCGGGATGTCGAACGGCACGCGCTCAAGCTTGCCCTGCAACGCCACCAGCGCGATGAGCAGCGCCGGCAGGTTCACCAGAATAAGCAGCGGATGCGCGGAATAGAAGGCGGCTATTTCCTGAATCTTCACGCTGCCCGCCAGAATGGCAGGGCCGAGCACCGCGAGCATCAGCGGCACTTCGTAGGCGAAAAGCTGGGTCAGCACGCGCATGGAGCCTATGGCGGCGTAAGGGCTGGTGGAGCTCCAGCCCGCCAGAAAGAAGGTTACCGTCGGGATGGTGAGCAGGTAGATGACCACAATCAAATCGCCGGTGAAGGGAAATACGGCGGTCTTGCCCCATACGGGTATCATCAGCACGGACGTCGCCACGGCGGCCACGGCGAAAAAGGGCAGGCTCAAAAACAGCCCCTTGTCGCAGGCGTCCGGCACTATTACTTCCTTCGCCAGCAGCTTTATGAAGTCCGCCGTCGGCTGGAACCAGGGCGGCCCCACGCGGTTCTGCATGAGCGCGTAGAGCTTGCGGTCCACCCATTCAAGCAGCAGCCCCATGGTGGAAAGAAACAACATTCCGGGGAAAACCGCGACGGCGAACAACGGATACAATATGTCCATAAAACTTTAATGCGTCCTTTTTAGAGCTTCCTGAAATCCACGCCTCTGGCCTTGTAAAACTCAATGCCCTTGCTGCGCAGCGCCGGCCAGTCCAGCGTTTGCGCGGAGCCGTCACGGCGCGCCAGCGTGGCGCGGTCCGTGCAGGAAAAACAGGGGTCTATCGCGGCGATGACTATCGGCACGTCGGCCAGCCAGCCGCCTTGCAGCATGTAGGGGACCGAGGCGAAATTCGCCATGGTGGGGGCGCGCACTTTGGCGCGTTCCGGTTTTTCGGTGCCGTTGGCCTTGACGTAATGCATATCCTCGCCGCGCGGCGCTTCGTAGCGGCATACCGCTTCGCCGGCGGGGATTTTGCGCGGCGCTTTGGCCAGCACCGCGCCTTCGGGCAGCGATTTGATAATCTGCCGCACCAGTTTCACGGACTCAAGCAGCTCGAAAACGCGCACCACGAGCCTGCCGAAAACGTCGCAAGAATCGTGCGTGATAACCTTGAAATCGAGCTCGCTGTAAAGGAGGTAGGGGTCGTCCTTGCGCACATCCTTTTGTATGCCGGACGCGCGCGCCAGCGGACCCACGGCGCAGCGGCTGAGCGCCACTTCCTTCGGCAGCATTCCCACGCCTTTGGTGCGGGCGAGAACCGTAGGCTCCTCGGTGGCGAGCTTTATGTAATACTTGGTGCGTTCTTCGATAACGTCCATCTGTTTGAGGACATTCTGCGCCTGCTCCGCCGTGATGTCCCTGCGGACGCCGCCGATGGTGTTGATGCCGTAATGGACGCGGTTGCCGGTGATGTTTTCAAGGCAGTCCAGCGACAGTTCGCGGTCCCGCCAGGAATACATGAACAGCGTGTCGAAACCGATTTCATGCCCCGCCACGCCGAGCCACAGCAGATGGCTGTGTATGCGCTCCAGCTCGCCCACAAGGACGCGGATGGCCTGCCCGCGGCGCGGCACTTCTATGCCGCCGATTTCCTCGACAGCCATGGAAAAACAGGTGGTGTGCGCGTGCGAGCAGATGCCGCAGACGCGCTCGACAAGATACAGGTCCTGGATGAAGGTGCGGTCTTCCATCGCCTTTTCGACGCCGCGGTGGTTGTAGCCGAGGCGCAGTGTCGCGCTTTGCACTTCCTCGCCTTCGAGGCAAAGCAGGAAATTGCCGGGTTCTTTAAGCGCCGGATGCTGCGGGCCGAGAGGAATGGTTATTTTTGGCATTTGTTTTCCTCCTGCGGATAGAGGTCCGCCGGTTTCCAGCTTTTGCGCAACGGGTACTGGCCTTCCGGCCAGCCGTCGGGCAGCGGATAGCGGTTGCCGGGGGGCAGTCCGGTGATTGTTGCGCCGAACATGTCAACCAGTTCGCGCTCATAGTCTTCGGCTCCGGGAAAAATATCGGTTACAGTCGCGGCGGTCGGGTTGGCGGAGGGCACCAGCACTTTAAGCGTCAGCACGAGGCCGCCGTTGGCTAGGTGGTACAGAAACTCGAAATTCGCGCCGGAGTCCACTCCGGTTATGGTGCTGAGGTGCGTAAACCCCTGCTCTTTATTGAGCCAGTTGATTACTTCCTTGAAATTGGCGACGGAAGTCGTGGCCCACAGCCTGCGCGGGCGGGCGATTTTAACGTCGCTCACCAGGCTTGCGAAATTTGTTTCCAGTGCGGTTTTAAGCGCGTTTTCCTTTTCCATAAATTCCTCCGCGCGGGTTGCGCGCCGTTACGCCGCTTCAGTCGCGGCGGGGGCGGGCTCCTCTTTTTTTTCCAGCGTGGAAAGCAGCTTTACCACGCCGTCTATCAGCGCTTCCGGTCTTACCGGGCAGCCCGGGATGTAGGCGGAAACGGGTATCGTGCTGTTGACGCCGCCCAGCACGTTGTAGCAGCCGTTGAAGACGCCGCCGGAACAGGCGCAGGCGCCGACGGCCACCACGAATTTGGGCTCGGCCATCTGGCTGTAGATGCGCTTGAGGCGGGCTTCTATCTGGCGGGTCACGGGGCCGCAGGCTATCAGCACGTCGGCGTGGCGCGGCGTGCCCTTGAGCATGACGCCGAAGCGCTCCACGTCGAAACGGGGGGTGAGCGCGTCAAGCACCTCGATGTCGCAGCCGTTGCAGGCGCCGCAGTTGAAATGGATTATCCACGGCGACTTCATCCGCGCCCATGTCACAATGCGTTCTATCACTTTGTTTTCCATTTGCGAGCCTCAGCCCAAAAACAGTATGCCCAGCGTCGCGCCTATGACGGCAAGATATATCAGTCCGCCGAGCGCCACGCCCGCGCCGGACGCGCCGGACCAGGTGGCGATCATGAGTCCCGCCACGTGCAGCAGCGTGAAGAAAATCGCGAAGGGGAAAAATGCGCCGTATTCGGGCTCCGCCTTCTGGGACGAAACGTCTTCGCCGCAGGCGTAGGGGAGGTTCTTGCCCTCCGCTTTTATATCGGCATGCCGGAAACCGGCGGTCAGCCGCGAGAAAAGCCAGGCCAGCAGCAATGCCAGCAGGAACGCGGCGGGCGGAACCAGTATGTAATCCGATACTTCCATCGTTTACCCCTTGAGCCGGTCAAACTTCCACATGTCAACCGAGCCGGTCTGCCTGTAAGCCCTGACCACGAGACCCAGCCCGACGGCGACAACGACCACTTCCAGCACTATCATCGTGATGGCGATGCTTTGCGCCAGGCCGAGGTTGCCCATCGCCTGCCCGCAGGCGATTAACGCCAGTATGGCGGCTTTTGAAAGCAGTTCGACGCCGATTATCAGCCGCAGCAGGTTGCGCGACACCAGCATGCAGTAAATGCCCGAGAATACCAGCAGCGCGGCGAAAAACCAGTTCAGATACAGATTGGGCAGTACGTTTTCAAGCATTGTTCTTGCCCCTGAAGAAAGCGTTTATCGCCAGCGCTCCCGCCACGAACACGCAGAGCTGGCCCAGCAGGTCGCCCCAGCGCAGTTGCCAGAGAGTGGTGCCCACGTTGATTTGCACCTGTGGCGGGACGGCGGGGACAAGCGCGCGGGTGAGCGGCTCGGCGAACAGCCAGAACGCCATCCCGAACACCGCCAGGAAAAAGGGCAGCGAGTAAAAGCGCAGCCGGTTTTCGGCTATGAACTGCTCCTCCCTGCGGACCACGCTCACCGTGCTTACGAATAAAACCGTTATCAAGCCGGCGCATACCGACAGCTCGAACACCCCGGCCCAGGGCGCGTTCATCTCAAACAACACCAGGGTCAGCGACACGCTGGCGGCGGCCAGGCTTATGCCGGCGAGCAGCAGGCTGCGCGCCATGACGGACAAAAGCCCGAAAGCGAGCAGCAGGCAGAGCAGAAACAGGTGCAGGTTCATAAAAACGCCTTCGCCGCCGGTTCAATCAGGTGCGAAAACAGCAGCGGGAAATAAAATCCTACCGCTATCATCACGGCGGCCAGCAGAATCGGCGGCAGCAGCATTCCCGCGCGCGCCTCCGAGACTTTGGCGAGATGTTCGGGGGTTTTGCCGAAGAAAACCCTGCTTTGCATCAGGATGAAGTAGGCCAGCGTCAGCACGCTGGCGAAAATGGCTATAGCCGCATAGCTTTGCAATCCCGCCTTCCAGAGCGCGACGATGATTATAAGCTTGCTCCAGAAGCCCGACAGCGGCGGTATTCCCGCGGTTGAGAGTATGGCGATATTGGAAGTGAGCGCGGTCCACGGCATTCTGGCTTCCAGCCCGCCGAGTTTTCGCATATCGGTGGTGCCGGTCTGCTTCTCGACCGCGGCGCTGTTGAGGAACAGCGCGGTTTTGAAAGTGGCGTGGTTGAAAAGATGGAACAACGCGCCCGCCAGCGCAAGCGGGGTGCCCGCTCCCGCCGCCAGCACGATGTAGCCTACCTGGCTGATGCTGGAAAACGCCAGCATCCGCTTGAAATCCCGCTGGTACACCGCGCCCAGCGCGCCTATCACGATAGAGAGCGCGCCGAAAAACATCAGCGCCTGTCCCACCGCGTTTGCGGCGTGAGCCGGATAAATGACTCTCAGCGCCAGCGCTATGCGGATGAGCGCGTACACGCCGGCGGCTTTGGTTACCACTCCCGAAAGCAATGCCGAGACGGGCGCGGGCGCGCTCTGGTAAGCGTCCGGCGTCCAGCCGTGGAAAGGGACCAGGCCGGCCTTGACCATGAAGCCGCAGGCCATCACGCCGAGTATTATGGCCACGGCGGAATCTCCGGCTCCCGATGACGTCATAGCCTGCGCCAGATGTCCGAACGAGGTGCCTCCCGTGTAAAGCATGAGCAGCGCCACGCCCAGCACTATGAAAGTCGAGGCGGGCGCGGTCAGGAAGAAATACTTCAGCGCGCCTTCCGTGCTTTCCCGGCGGTCTTCAAACGCGATGAGCGCGTAGGAGGCCACCGCCGTAACTTCCACGAAAACATAAAGCGTGAAAAAATCCCTCGCCGCCGCTACGCCGCACATCGCGGCGGCGCAGACGAGTATGAGCGCGTTCCAGACGCCGCGCCTGCTGTCTGGCATCTCGTGGAAAATGGAATAGAACGCCGTGCAAAGCGCGACCATGTAAACGGTTATCAGCATCAGCAGCGAGAAAACGTCGTTATTGAACACCGACAGCCCCGTCTCCATATTCCACGCCTGAAGCGTGAGCGGCTTGCCGATTTCGGGGATGAAGGAGAGCGCCGTCAAAAGCCCTACCGCGAGCGCGGTGTTGGCCAGTATATCGGCATAGCGCGGCTTTATGCGCGCGGCGAACGGGCAGGCAAGCGCCGCGAGCGCGGGGACGGCGATGAAGGCGAAATAAGGCAGCGATGTCACCATGTTTGGAAGTCCGTTACGGCAACGCTCCGGTATAAGAAACCAGCAGTGCCAACAGTATGAAGCCGGCCATTATCCAGGCCAGATAGTAACCGTAAAATCCGGTGTGAAACTTGGAAACCAGCAGCGCGCCGTATTCGGTTATGGCCGTCGGCAGCGTATCTATCAGAAAATCGAACACACGGTCCAGCACGTACAGGCCCCGGCCCAGGAAGAAAGTGAGCGTCATCCCCTGGTCATAGGGGTCGAACACGCGGGCTTCGGCGAGAGTGTAGGCCGTGCCCAGGACCGGCGCGTGGTGGATATGCTCGCTCGCTTTCTGCGGGGAGCCGCCGCTGCGCACGCCGAACCAGTGGTTGAGCAGCGCGGCGGCGATGACGGCAAACACCAGCAGGAACAGCTTGTCGAAATGAAATCCGTAGAGATGTTCCGGGACCGCTGACAGCGTGCCCGCCAGCGAAGGCTCGATAAGCAGGGTTATGGGCAGTTTCGCGCCGAAGCCGAATATGACGCAGATTCCCGCCAGCACGCCCATCGGCAGCAGCATTTGCCACGGCGCTTCCTTTACCTCCGGGGTTGCCTCCGGTTTCTTGCCGAAATAGACGGAATGGCCCAGTTTCAGGAAAGAGGCCAGCGTCAGCAGCGAGCCCAGCTCCGCCGCGATGAAGAACACGGTATAGCCGGTATCCAGCGCGCCTTTGTAGATGAGCTCCTTGGAAAAATAGCCGTTGAAAGGCGGTATGCCCGATATCGAGGCGGCCGCAATTACAAAACAGATTGCCGTGACCGGCATGCTGGCCGCCAGTCCGCCCAGTTCGGCGAGTTTGGTGGTGCCGGTGCGGTGCTCAACCGAGCCGCCGGTGAGGAACAGGCAGGACTTATAGACCGCGTGGTTTATCATGTGCAGCACGCCGCCCGCTATGCCGGCGGGCACGCCGGTGCCGATGCCGAGAATCATGTAGCCCACCTGACTGATGGCGTGATAAGAAAGCAGGCGTTTGTATTCGGACTGCACCAGCGCCATCATCACCGCGACAAGTATAGTGACCGCGCCGATGGTCATCAGGATAATCTTCATGGCCGGCGAGCCGTTCAGGGAATACAAGTCGAGGCAAACACGGGAGAGGAGATAGATGCCCAGCACTTTTTCAAGCGCGGCGGGCAGATAGGCCATGAAAGGGAGCTGCGCGTCCGTAGCGGCGTCGGGTATCCAGGTGTGGAACGGAATCGCGCCCGCCTTCGCCATAGCGCCCAGCGCCATGAACAGGAAGCCGGCCAGCCCCCAGCCGGAAATTTGCAGCGGGGCAACGGCGATGGAACTCATGCTCATCGTTTTGGCCAGGCAGCCGGTTATGCCGATGCCGACCATGAGCAGCACATCCGCCACGCCGTTGATGATAAGCGCTTTCATGGCGGTGGCTTTGCACTCGGTGTTTTCACGGGCCAGCGCAAGGAACAGATAAAGCGTCACCAGCAATCCTTCCCAGAAGAAAAGCAGCAGCACAAGATTGTCCGACAATGCTACGCCGTTGGCGAATCCCAGCGTTATCAGGAAGCTGAACCAGTACCAGTCCGCGTTCGGCTTGGACTGCATGAACACCGAGGAGTAAAGCGATACCAGCACCGCGAACCCGCTTATGGCGCAGAGTATGAACGCGGCGAAGGGATAAATCCTTAAAGTGAAATCGAAGCCGAAGCCCGCCCACGGGACGGTGTAGGCCGCCGTCTCGCGGAACAGCGAAACCGACGCGATGAACACGGCGATGCTGACAAAAATACCGGTCAATTCCCTGAATTTCGGTATTCGCTGCGAAAGCGCCGGTATAAGCGGAGCGGCTATCAGCGGCAGGAAAATAGGCAGCAGCAGCGGGTTCATGGCAATATAATCCCTATCTGTGAGCAGAGCACTTCAAGATAATGCGACGGATAGTAGACGAAAATTCCAAGCAGCAGCGACAGCGTGCCCAGCAAAGCCACGCTGCTGACCATTTGCACGGGGGCTTCATGCGCGCGCGCGCCGGCGGTAACGGCAACGGGCCGCTGCGGTCCCAGAAAAACCGCGTAGAAAACGCGCAGCAGATACACCAGCGTCAATACCGCGCCAATCAAAAACAGCACCACTATGCCGGGATGCCCGAATGAAGCCGCGCCGCGGAATACCATGAATTTGCTGAAAAATCCGCCGAAGGGGGGGATGCCCATCACCGAAAACGCGCACAGCCCGAACGATACCGCCGTAACCGGCATGGCGGTGAAAAGCCCGCCCATTTTGGTGATATCCTTGGTGTGCGCCTTGTGCTCGATTATGCCCGCGCAGAGGAACAGACCGGCTTTCGCCACGCCGTGCATCAATATATATAGGAGGGCGCCCGCGACGCCGATTCTGTTCATCACCGCGAGGCCGAGGAAGATGAAGCCTATCTGACTGATGGTGGAATAGGCGATTATGCGTTTGATGTCGGTTTCAATAAGCGCCGCGCCGCCGGACACGAGCGCGCTCATCCCCGCGATGAACAGCACAAAAGTGCTCCAGACCGGGTCCAACTGCACGGTGGCGCAGAAAATCCTCGCGAAGGCGTATACCCCGATTTTGACCAGCACCGCCGCGTGCAGCAGCGCGGTTACGGGAGAAGGAGCCACGCCGGCGTCCGGCAGCCAGGTGGAAAACGGGAGGGTGGCGGATTTGGAGAAGATGCCCAGCAGCAGCATCAGCACGGCGAAATCGGGGATGGTTTCGCCTTTGAGGTGGCGCAGGTCAACCGTGCCGTTGGCGGCGTAAATGGAAATTATGCCCAACAGCAGGCACAGCGCTCCGAACACGGTGACGAGGAAAGTTTTATTGGCTTTCTGCAACTCCTTTTCGCCGCGGTAATAACCCACGAGGCGCCAACTGCATATCGCGGTTATTTCCCAGAACACGAACATCCATATAAGGTTCATCGAATAGACGAGCCCCATCATCGCGCCCAGGAATAAGGTTACTATGGAATAATACTCGGTATGTCCGCGTTGCGCCGTGATATAACCCTGCGAGTAGAAAATTATTATCGCGCTTATGGAGGAGGAGACCGCGCCCATGAACGCGGACAGGTAGTCGGCTTCCAGTTGCAGGTCGAAACCCAGCGGCAGCGGCAGGCGCCAGGAGACGGCTTCGCCGCGCGCCACGCTCAGCAACACCATGCAGGCGGACAGGAAAGACAGCGCGCCCAGCAGCAGCGCCAGGTGCTTGTCTCTTTTCTGCGAAGACAGCCCCGCCAGCGGAATCAGAAATGAACCGAAAACCGGAATTGCGACAACGGCGAGCAGCCAGAACGAGGAGCCTGAAATGTTCATCCTTTATAGATTTTAGTAAAAACAAAAAGCGCTTTGCAAATTTCCGAAGGGCCAGTACCTTACAAAGAGTGTGTCCGGGTTGTTTTGATTGCGGTGACTGCCCGCATCCGCATATCCGCGCCCGTATGCGGCAAAACAAGCCCGGATTCCGTGGAATCCGGGCTTGCGGTTGAAAATGCAACTCGGCTTTTCAGTGGCCGAGCCATGCCACGCCTCCTGTTAAGCTTGCTCCCTCCCCAACGCCTGCCATAGTAAGTCCTATGAGCGTGGCCGCAGCTGATCCCGTTACGATACCAGCGGCCAAAACGAACACGCCCCCTACCATCACCCCCGTACCGCCGACTGCCAGCTTTCCGCTAGGGGGCAGTTTATTCCAGTTATCGCGCATCCCCGCCGCAAACCCTTTCACTTTGTCGCCGAGGGACGGTTTACGTTTACCGGCCCCGTCTTCCGAAAGAGACGGGACGTCCCCCTTGAGACTTTTCGGTCCCAAGTTCGATTCGCCGGTGTAATGGACAGGTTTGCCGCCGCCTTTGAAGGAGCCCATCGGCACAGCGCCGTCGCCGGAACCCCGGCTTTTGAAGACGAGGTTCTTCACCTCGAATTTCTTGAAGCCTTCTTCCTTTTGCTCGGCATAATCAACTGCGTAAGACATTCCGCCCAGCAGCGTCAGCGCCAGCGAAGCCAGCAGCAACTTTTTCATAAGACCCTCCCTCCGTGAATCATCCTTGAGCATTGAATCACACAAGCGTATTAGGAATATTATAAGCCAAGCCTCAAGTGTCTAAAGGCCCAATTTGCTGTGCCCTTTGGACCTATGCGGCTTTTGCGGAGGTTTACTGCGGGAAAGACTAGCCTATGTCACAAACAGCTATTTCTTTATGAATATGAGCCACGAAACACACGAAATACACGAAAGAGGAACAAACGACACAAACAACGGAGTTTTAGCCGCAGATGAACGCAGATTTTCGCAGATTAAAAACAAAACCGCTTTTGTCTGCCTTTATCTGCGAGTATCTGCGTTCATCTGCGGCTGGGTTCTGTTGTTGTAATTGAAAAGGCTCCTCATTTTTCGTGTCAATTTCGTGCATTTCGTGGCTGAAATGCAGCCCTGTGGCTTTGTTGTGTTTATGACACAGTAAGATTAGGTTATCAAAATGCTTTTCAACGTGCGGGGTTTTATCCGCTATGACACAATTTATTTATCTTGCGCAGGCATCAAAGCCTCGGCATCGGCTATGATTTTGGCGCGGTTTTGATAGGTGTATCCTCCTGCTTCGTAAACCTGCGCCGCTGTTTCGATGTCGTTTCTGGTCAGCTTCTCGCGTGTGATTTCTGGATTGTAGCGCAATACCTGAATCATCTTGGCGGCGGGTGTGTCCCGTAACTCTATGAGCGGCGACATCAGCGCATAGGCATATTCCGGCGCGTTGGGGAAACCTTTGACCCTGCCGAAATATTTCACAAGTCCGTATTGCGCGATTATGGCTTTGCGGTGAACTATGGGATAAACGTCGTTGTAATGAGCACGGTAATAATCCGCATTCATTATGTCTTTATAGGCGTGTCCAAGCTCCAGCCAGCCGCGGAATTCCACACCCTCATGAAAAATAACTTCGAGCGCGTTGAGCGTGTGAGCTTTGTCCTTCATCATTCCAAAGACAAGCAGGGCATCGGGAACATTATAGCTGTACAACTGCTCCATATAGGAATAAAACTGCTTGTTCAGTTTCTCGTCCTGCGCGAATTCCTTGTATGGCTGATAACTGTCAATTATCGGGGTAACATCCGCCGGCGGCGCACCGGGCGGCTTATTTGTCTGCTCAACAACGGCGCCGGATTCAGCATGTCCCATCGCTTGAACTGGCGGGTGAAACGCAAAAAGGCACAAAAACACTACTGGAACGGTTCTTTGCATGCATCTCATGCTTCTCTCTCCAGCTTCCGAATTCACGAATGACCAACAGCGTACAGTATATCACCCGATATGGTTTTTTACAAGAACACGGGATAGGGAGCGGAAACCATTTATCACGCGCTTGCGCCCCGTCGCGCTTGAGCCGGCGGCGCGCTTTTTGCTATATTGGTTTACCGGCAGCATGACGGGCCATTAGCTCAACGGTAGAGCAGGCGCCTCTTAAGCGCAAGGTTACAGGTTCGAATCCCGTATGGCCCAGTTCGATTTCCCCGCCCTCCTGTCAGCGTGATCGGCGCAACGGGGGGGCGTTTTGGAACAGTCTGTTCAGACGGACGGGTGGCGGAACTGGCAGACGCGTACGGCTTAGGACCGTATGCCGCAAGGCTTGCGGGTTCAAGTCCCGCCCCGTCCACCATCTGCTTTATCACACGCAAGGAGAATACCTCAAATGACACCTTCCGCAACCGGCACCGCAGAGAAGATTCAGATAAAAAGGCTTTCGCAGAAAGGCTGTGCCATACAGCTGTCCGCCGACGCGCCGGCGGAGTTCGTGCATTCCGCGTTTCAGGACGCGCTGGTGCAGGTGCAGGTCCGCGCCCAGGTTCCCGGCTTCAGAAAGGGCAAGGTGCCGCTGGCGATGGTGCGCGACAATTTCGCCGGCATGATAAAGGAGCGCGCGTTTGAAAACGTCGTCCGTTTCGTGCTCGCCAAGGCGCTGGAGTCGGAAAAACTCCATCCCGTAGATTCGCCCGCGTTGCTCAAGCAGGAATTCGAGGAGGGAAAGCCGCTTCATCTGGAATTTGAGGTGGAGGTGCCGCCTTCTGTCACGCCTAAAAATTACACCAAAATCCCGCTGCTGTCCCGCAAAAACACGGTGACGGACGATAAAATAGCCGCCGCGATAAAGGAAATCCTCGACCAGAACGCGCGGCTGGAACCGGAGGCCGACGGCGTGGCGCTGACCGAAAATCATTTCGCGGTTGTGGATTACGAAGCCCGCAAACCGGGCGCGGACAAGCCCGCCCACACCGCGCAGGGCGAGTTGGTGGACCTCTCCTCCGACCAGACTGTGAAAGGTCTGGTGGAGGCCATAAAAGGCGCGAAAAAAGGCGAAACGCGCGAGTTCGAGACCGAAACCGCCGGCGCGAAATTCCGCTTCAAGGTTACCATCGGCGAAATCAAGAAAAAATCGCTGCCGAACGTGGACGACGCCTTCGCCAAAGAGATGGGTTTTGAAAGCGAGGCCAAATTCCGCGAACACGTCAAAAACGCGCTCGAGCGCCAGGCTGAGGAAGACAGCCGCCGCGAAACCCTGCGTCAGATGGAAGACCATCTTATAAAGGAAAACGCCGTGGACCTGCCGCAGTCGCTGGTCAACCACCACATCGGCCTTTCGCTGGAGCGGCTCATGGGCCGGATGCTGCCCGAAGAGCGCGAAAAGATGAACAAGGAGCAGCTTGAAAAACTCGGCGAGAAGCTGCGCCCCGCCATCGAGCGGGACATGCGCGTGGGTTATATCATGCATGCCGTAGCGCATTCCGAAAACCTTGAGGCCGGCGAGAAGGATTTGGAGGCGGAGATAGAAAAAGCCGTCTCCCGCGCCGCCACGGACGAGGAGCGTCTTAAAACGCGCCAGTTCTTCGAAGCGCGCCGCAACGACATCATAGCCACGCTCACCGAGCATAAAGTGGAAGATTTTCTCCGCAAAAACGCGATAGTAACGGAGGCCAAATGATAGTTCCCACAGTTATCGAAAAAACCAACGGCGCGATGGTCGGCTACGATATTTTTTCGCGCCTGCTCAAGGACCGCATAGTCTTCATCGGCGGCGACGACGGAGCGGTGGACACCGCCTCCGCCAACATCATCATAGCGCAGTTGCTCCATCTCGACGCAGAGGAGCCGGGGAAAGACATCAACCTCTACATCAACTCGCCCGGCGGCATGGTGACGGCGGGCCTCGCGGTGTACGACACGATGCAATTCATAAAATCGCCCGTCACCACCATTTGCATGGGCATGGCGATGTCTTTCGGCGCGGTGCTGCTGGCCGCGGGCACCAAGGGCAAGCGCTACGCGCTTCCGCATTCGCGCATCATGATACACCAGCCGCTCGTCTGGGGCGGGATATCGGGGCAGGTCACGGATATTGAAATTGAGAGCAAGGAACTCACCGAGAACAAGGCGCGCCTGCTGGCCATTCTTGCCAGGCACACCGGCCAGAACATAGACAAGGTCCGCGCCGACAGCGAGCGCAATTTCTACCTTTCCGCCGAGGAAGCCAAGTCCTACGGCATCATTGACGAGGTTATCAGCAGCCGCAAAAAATAAGCATGACCCCCGAAACCGCACAGCAGTCTCCAGAGACCAAGTCTCTGCCCACGTCCATTTCGGCGGTGGCCATCCGGGACGTAGTCATGTTTCCCGGAATGGCGCTGCCGCTGTCGGTGGACCGCGAAAAATCGGTCCGCGCGATAGAGCATGCGCTGCGCACGTCAAAACACCTGCTGGCGCTGTCCCAGAAAAGCCCCCGCGCCGACGACCCCAAGCCCGATGACCTTTACCAGTTCGGCGTGGTGTGCGAAATCGCGCAGTCGCTTAAAATGCCCGACGGCAGCATAAAGGTGTTTTTGCAGGGTCTGGCGCGCGCGCGCGTAAAAACGCTCAAATTCGCCGACGGCGCGTGGTTCGCCGAAGTGGAGTACGTGGAGGAGCAGAAGGAAAAAAACACCGAGTCTCTCGCCCTCATGCGCCAGGCGCTCGACACGTTCGAATCCTACGCCAAAATATCGAAACGCATCGCGGTGGAGGGCGTCTCCTTCCTGCGCCAGATTGACGACCCGTCCAAGCTGGCAGACACCATCGCTTCCAACATCATCATCAAGACCGAGGACCGCCAGACGCTGCTGGAAACCATCAACGCCAACGAGCGGCTGGAAAAACTGCTCAAGCTGCTCACCTCCGAGATAGAGATTATCGCGCTCGAGGAAAAAATCCACGGCAAGGTGCGCTCTCAGATAGAAAAATCCCAGAGGGAATACTATCTGACCGAGCAGATGAAGGCCATACAGAAAGAGCTGCACCAGAAAGACGATTTTCATAAGGGAATAGACGAACTGCGCAAAAAAGCCAGGAAAGCGGGCCTGAGCCCGCAGGCCAAAGAGTCCGCCGAAAAGGAGCTGGACCGGCTCGACAAAATGGCCCCCTTCTCGCCGGAAGCCACCGTCTCGCGCACTTACCTCGACTGGCTGGTGAACCTGCCGTGGCAGGTCTGCACCAAAGATGTATTGGACACGCGGCGCGCCCGCAAAATTCTCGACGAGGACCATTTCGGTCTGGATAAGCCAAAAGAGCGCGTGCTGGAATTCATCGCCGTCACCAAACTCACCAACGCGCTGCGCGGGCCTGTGCTGTGCTTTGTCGGCCCGCCGGGCGTGGGCAAGACCTCGCTGGCCAAATCCATCGCCCGCGCGATAGAGCGCAAATTCACGCGCATGTCGCTTGGCGGCGTGCGCGACGAGGCTGAAATCCGCGGCCACCGGCGCACCTACATCGGCTCGCTGCCGGGGCGCATAATACAAAGCATCTCGAAAGCCAAAAGCAACAACCCCGTCTTTTTGCTCGACGAGATAGACAAGATGGGCATGGACTGGCGCGGCGACCCCGCCGCGGCGCTGCTGGAAGTCCTGGACCCGGAGCAGAACGCCGATTTCACGGACCATTATCTCGACGTGGGGTTCGACATCTCGAAGGTGATGTTCATCACCACCGCCAACAGCCTCGACGGCATTCCGCAGACGCTGCGCGACCGGCTGGAGATAATCGAATTCTCCGGCTACACGCACGACGAGAAGCTTTCCATCGCGCGGGAATACCTCATTCCAAAGCAGATGAAAATGCACGGCCTCGATGATAAAAAGCTGGAAATTTCAAGCGACGCCGTGGCGTTCGCCGAGCGCGAGTACACCCGCGAAGCCGGCGTGCGCAACCTCGAGCGCGAAATCGGCACCGTCTGCCGCAAGGCCGCGCGCGATTATGTGGAAAGCTCCAAAAAAATAGCCGTAACCGCCGCCAACGTGCATAAATATCTTGGAGTGCCGAAGTTCCAGAACGTCAGGCCGGAGGAAAACGCCGTCGGCGTCTCCACCGGGCTGGCCTGGACGGAGCACGGCGGCGAAGTGCTTTCCATAGAAGCGGTCCGCCATCAGGGCAAGGGCGCGCTGACCCTCACCGGCAAGCTGGGCGACGTTATGAAAGAATCCGCCAACGCGGCCCTCACCTGCGTCAAAGCGCGCAAGCTCGGCAAGGTTGACTACTCCAAATCGGACTTTCACGTGCATGTGCCCGAGGGCGCGGTGCCAAAGGACGGTCCTTCCGCCGGCATAGCCATAGGCACGGCGCTGGCCAGCCTGATAAGCGGAAAGCCGGTGCGCAAGAACGTGGCCATGACGGGCGAGCTCACCATAACGGGCCGCGTGCTGCCCGTGGGCGGGATAAAGGAAAAATTCCTCGCCGCTTTCCGCGAGGGGATGGACACGGTGGTATATCCCAAAGGCAACGTCAAGGACCTTGAGGACGTGCCGGAAAAGATACGCGGGCAGCTCAAGCTCGTCCCGGTTTCGGAATTCGGCGAAGTGCTTGAACTTGCCATTCCCGCGCTGAAAAAACGGCGGTAAACATATATGACTCAGGCAAAACCGGCAAAAACGCGCGCCGCCCTGATGCTGACTCCGGGGCCCACCCCGCTGCCTCCGGCGGTGCTTAAAGCGCTTTCGCGTCCGCTGGTGCACCACCGCACGCCGGAATTCGCGGAGGCTTTCGCCCGGCTGGGCGCGGGCCTCAAGCAATTGTTCCGCACTGAAAATCCCGTCTATGTGCTGGCCGCTTCCGGCACGGGGGCCATGCAGGCCGCGGTCTGCGGGCTTATGCCGCCGGGCGGGCGCGCGCTGGTGCTTTCCACCGGAGTTTTCGGCGACCGCTGGGCCGAGATGCTAAAGCGCGGCGGTTTCGATTACGAATTGCTCCGCGCCAAAAACGGCGAAACCGTGGACCTTGCCCGCGCCGAAGAAATTTTGAAGGCGAAGGGTCGCGAGTTCGATGTCGTGTATTTCACCCATACCGAAACCTCCACCGGCGTAACGAACCCGGCGGAGCGGATAGCCGCGCTGGTCCGCAGGCATTCCGCCGCGCTGGCCGTGCTTGACGCGGTTTCTTCTCTCGCCATAGAGCCCGTGCAGACCGACGGCTGGGGGCTTGATTGCGTAGTCAGCGCATCGCAAAAAGGCCTTATGAACGCGCCGGGACTTTCCTTTATCACACTCTCTCAACGCGCGCAGCTTCAGGCCGCGCGGGCCCGGCCTCCGTATTATTTCGATTTGCCGCTCATCGGGCGCATGTGCGGGAAAGGCCAGCCGGCCTTCACCATCAGTTCCGGGCTGGTGTTCGGGCAAATCGCCGCGCTGGACATCATCTTCCGCGAAGGGCTGGAAAAAGTCTGGGCGCGCTCGGCAAAAACCGCCGCCCGCGCCCGCAGGCTCGCCGGAGAGGCGGGGCTCAGGCTGTTTGCGGCGGAGCCGGCTAACGGGCTTACAGTGTTTCATGTGCCGCAAGGCGCCGACGCGGCGCAAATAGTCGAAAAACTGCGCGAAAAATTCGGGATAATCATTGCGCAAGGGCAGCATGAGCTCAAAGGCAAAATCCTGCGCGTTGCGCACATGGGCCATATCCGCGGCGCGGACGTGGAGCGCGCTTTCGGCGCCCTGAAAACGCTCTTGCAGGGAACATGAGGAAAAAACTATCCAGGCTCATTCTGTTTGGCGCGCTGTGCGCCGCCGCTGCGCCCGCGGGCTCCTACGAGAGGGAACTGTCGGACGAGCGGGTGCGCGGCGCCGTGGAAGCCGCCAAACTTACCCAGCAGTTCGCCCGCTATCTCGCCAACATCCAGACGCTCAATCCCGAGGAGGCCACACGGTTCGGCATACACGAATCGGACAAGCACCTCACTCCGCGCGATTTGGAAAGCGAGCGTCTGCGCATGGAAGCCCTCAAAAACTACCTGCGCGAAGTGGACAAGATAGACAGCGAGCCCATGCGCCCCGGGGACGGCATAGACTTCGTTCTTTTCCGCACGAAGCTGGAGATGGATATTTTCAATATCGAGCGGATGCGCCCGCTGCGCACCCGTCCGCAGGACTATCTTTCCGCGCTCGACGCGATATACGGTGTGCTCACCAAAGATTTCGACGCCTACGAAATCCGCTCCAAAAACGCGCTCGCGCGCCTGGAGCAACTGCCCGCCGAACTGCAGCAGGCGGAAAGCAACCTCTACCACCCTCCCCGGCTGTGGGTGGAGCAGGCGATACAGGAATGCGACGACGCGGATAAATCGTTCTCGGACCTCACGCCGCTGTTCAAGCGCCTCATCGGCGGCGACCCGCTGCTGCGCAACAAGGTGGACCAGGCGGTGCTGGGCGCCAGAGAGGCCATAAGGCATTACCGCTCGTGGCTGAAAGAGAGCGCCATGCTCCAGGCCGACGGCGATTTCCGCATAGGCGACGAGGCTTACGGCTATTATCTGGAGCGCTGGCATCATGTGGACGTCACGCCGCCGCAGGCGCTGCGCCTGGCCCGCAGGAAATTCCGCAGGACGCAGCGGGAGTTTCTCAACGAGCTGGGGCGGTTTCTGGGCCGGCGCGACGTGTCCGCGGGCGATTACGAGGAAGCCGTCTACAAGCTTTCCGACGACCATCCGGCGCGCGAAAATATCACAAGCGTTTTTCAGCGGGAGATAGAGCGCGCCTACCAGCATTTCGACCGTTTCCGCCTCACGCCGGTGCCGCAGGAGCGCATGCGCACGGTGGAAACCCCGTCTTATATGGCCAGCCGTGTGCCGTTCGCCTTCTATAACGCCCCCTATCCGCTCGACCATGTCCGCGTGGCGGAGCTTTACGTCAATCTGCCTTCCAAAAAACTGTCCGAGGCCGTGCAGGACTCCATGCTGCGCTCCGCGTTCAATTATCCGTATATCGAGCTCACGGTGGCGCAGGAGGTGTATCCGGGCCGCCATTTGCAGGATTCCGAAACGATGGAGGTTTCCCGCCCCCGCCATCTGGCGGACCAGCCCTGCCTTACCAACGGCTGGGCGGCATACGCGCAGTTCCTGGCCATGGAGCGCGGCTATTACACCAGCCACGCGGCGAAGCTGCTCTATCTGCGCTGGGAACTGGTGCGCTACGCGCGCGCTGTCGTGGACGCGGGGCTGCACATCCGCAAGATGGAGTATGAGGAAGCGGTTGATTTTCTTGAAAAGGAAGCCGGGCTCAGCGGCAACCAGGCGAAGGCCGAAATATTGCGCGTTTCGCTAAACCCCACCGAAGGCGTTTCCTATCTGCTGGGCATGGACGAAATACTGCGCCTGCGGGACAAATACGCCGGCATTCTCGACCGCAAGTTCGACCTGCGCGATTTCCACCGCAGGCTGCTTTCCCTCGGCAAAATACCCGTCAGCATGATAGACGCCGAACTCGGGCGCAGCTACGACCAGGCGATTAAAAACCTGGAAATCAGATGACCGTCCCCGCACTGAGGCTTTCCGGCCTCGTCAAAATATACAGCCGCTCGCATCTGGGCCGGGTGACAAAAACCCCCGGCCTCTCCGGCTTGGACCTGACGGTGAATTCCGGCGAGATTTTCGGGCTGCTCGGCCTCAACGGCGCGGGCAAGACCACCGCCATGAAGCTGGCGCTGGGGCTTTTGTTTCCCACCGCGGGCGAAATCACGGTGCTGGGCCTCAAAGCCGGCACCGACGAGGCCAAGAGCCTCGTGGGCTACCTGCCCGAACTGCCGTATTTCTATCCGTACCTGACTCCCGTCGAAAGCCTGGAATTCTACGCGCGCCTTTCCGGCGTTCCCGGCGGGCTGATAAAAGAGCGCGCCGCCGCCATGCTGGAGAAAACCGGCCTCGCGCCGCACGCGAAAAAGCGGACCGGGGAGTTTTCCAAGGGAATGCTCGAACGCCTCGGCCTTGCGCAGGCGCTGGTGCATGACCCGCAGTTGCTTATTCTAGACGAGCCGGTGAGCGGCCTCGACCCGCTTGCCGTCTGGGATTTCCGAGAGCTTTTTCTGGAGCTCAACCGCGCGGGTAAAACGCTTTTCCTGTCCTCGCACAGCATTTCCGAGGTGGAGAAGATATGCCACCGCGTCGCCATACTCAAGGCCGGCAAGCTGGCCGCGCTCGTCGGGCAGAACGAATGGAAATCCGCCCCCGGCGGACTGGAAGAGATTTTTGTCAGAACCGTGAGGGAAAAATGAGGACCGCGCGGATTGCCTCGATAATAGCGCTTGAAGCGCTGCGCGAGCAGTGGAAGAACCGTTTTTTCCAGTTGGTCGTCATCTTCAGCGGGGTGCTGCTGTACGCGGCGCTCCTGCTGGGCGCCATGGCCGTGGAGCAGGAACGCCGCGTGCTGCTCGATTTCGGGCAGGGGCTTATAGAACTCGCCGGCCTCGCCTCCGTCGTGCTGGGCTGCGCCTACGCCGTGCTGCGCGACATGGAAACCAAAACCATTTATCTGATACTTTCGCGCCCGGTGCCGCGCCGCGCCTACATCGCCGGCAAATACGCCGGAATATTGCTGGGCGCGGCATGCGCGATGGCCTGCATGGCGGCGCTGCATATACTGCTGCTTAAATTCCGCGGCGCGGCGCCCGGCGCGGGATATGCGGCCATAATATTTTCCTCCTGGCTCAAAGCGGCGGTGGCGGGCGCGCTGACGGTGCTGGTGTCGCTTATCTCCACCTCCGCGCTTTCCGCGCTCAGCATGGCGGGAATTTTCTGGACGCTGGGGCATTTCACGCAGGAGCTGCGCTTCATCTCCTCGCGGCTCAGTCCGGCGGCGGCATTGCTGTCCAAGCCGCTAATCTGGATTATCCCGGACATGGGGCTTTTGAACCTGCGCGACGCTTACGCCGCCGCCAGCGCCGCCGCGCCCGCGTGGGGGATGATTGTCGGCTACAGCGCGGTCTACAGCCTGGTCTGCCTCGCGCTGGCTTCATTCATCTTCTCGCGCAAAGAGTTCTGCTAATGCCCGTCAAAACCGCCGCGTTTGTGTTCGCTGCCGCCATGCTGGCGCTGGCGGGTTACGTTTCCCGCTTGTCTCCCAGGCCGGACTATCCGCAGGCGGACGCGATAAAGTCCACCGCCGAAAGCGGGCTTGAAGACGCCTCTCTGCTGAGCATGGGGTTTCGCCGCCTGGCGGCGGACGTGAATTTCATCCGGCTGCTTCAGTATTACGCGCAGCCGGAAGAACCGTCCGGCAGCCGGCTACGGCAAGGGGGCAAAGACGGAAAACAGGCGAAAGTTTTTTCCGAATATTACGTTTACGGCCTGACAGCGGCGCCGGATAACGACAATTTCGAAGGCGGCGTTTACGCCGAATTGAAAACACGCGCTATGCATACGCTGAGCCTGGACCCGTATTTTTCCTACGCCGCGCTTTACGCGGCGGGCGCGCTGGCCTTCAACGTCAACCGTCCGGCGGAGGCGCTGGACGTTTTGTTTTACGCCAAGCAATACCGCCCCGCGGAATGGAAATACGATTCCTATATCGCGGCGATAGGCTATTCCAAGGCAGGCGCCCCGGCGCGCGTGGCGGACGTTTTGGATAAAGCGGTCAGTGCGCCCGACTGTCCCGCCATGCTCAAGCAGCAGGCCGCGTTTTTCAATAAAAAAATAGGCCGCAACCGGCGCGCTTACGAAATTTACGAGGACATCTATCTGCATTCCAAAGACGAGTTTTACGTGCGCAACGCCGCGCGGCAGATGGCGCTGCTCAAGGGGAAACCGGACACGTTCGCCGTGACAAAATGAACCTTCTATTCGTCAGTGAATCCAGCGGCTGGAGCGGCGGCACGAACCAGATGCTGCTTACCGCGCGCGGCCTTTCCGAAAAGGGCCACCGTATCGTTTTTATCCTGCCCGAAGGCGGCGTTACCGCCGAACGGGTCAGGGCGGCTGGGTTCGACTGCCGTCCCCTCCGCATTCGGCAGGATTACGACATCCCCGCTGCGCTGAAAATAAAAAAAATTGCCGCCGAAACCAATGCCGATGTCGTGCACGCCCATCACCCTCAGGCGCACGCGGTGTGCCTTATCGCCAAATATCTCGGCATGTCCGCGCCGCTGGTGGTGACGCGGCGCGTGATTTTCAGGATACGCACCAATCCGTTCAGCGCGATAAAATACCGCTCTAAAAAAATCGCGCGCTATGTGGCGGTGTGCAACGCGGCCAGGACCGAACTGGCAAAAGGCGGCGTCGCGCCGGAGCGCATTGAAGTCATCCCCTCGGCGGTGGAAATGTCCAGATACGAAGACGCCCGCGCCAGACGCGCCGCTCTTGCCATGAAACCGCCGTTCCGCGTAGGACTAATCGGGCATTACGCGTGGTTTAAGGGCCATGACTATCTGCTGGAAGCCGCGCGGGACATACTGAAGGAATTTCCCGACACCGTTTTCGTTTTCGCCGGACGCGACACGGACAAACTCAAAGCCGTCGCCGAAAAGTACGGCGTCGCGGAAAACGTGGAAATTTTGGGCGAGCGCGGCGACGTGCCCGATATTCTCGCCGGATTGCATGTTTTCGCCATGCCGTCCTTGCAGGAAGGGATAGCCACCGCGCTTATCGAGGCGCAAAGCGCCGGCGTGCCCGCCGTTGCGACGAACATCGGCGGCATTCCCGATGTGATGCTGGACGGCGAGACCGGCCTCCTGGTCCCCGCGCGCGACGCTGCCGCGCTGTCCGCCGCGATTTTGAAGTATCTTAAAGCCCCCGCGCTCGCCGGTCAGATGGCGGAGCGCGGCTATAATCGCGTATTAGCGAATTTCAACCTGTCGTCGGTATGCGACAGACTGGAACGAATGTATTCCGAAATATCGGGAGTCAAACCATGAATCCGGTTCCTGTGCTTATGTATCACCATGTCGCCGCCGACCGCGAGGTGACCCCTGCTGATTTCGCGCGCCATCTAAGATATTTCCGCGAAAACGGCTGGCGCACTCCTGACCTGGGGGAATTTGCGGATTTCCTCAACGGCGAAAGGTCGCTTCCGGGCAAAAGCCTGCTGCTGACTTTTGACGACGGCTACGCCGACAACTGGATTTGCGCCGCCCCGCTGCTGAAAAAATACGGTTTCCGCGCCGTTGTTTTCGTAACGACCTCCAGACTGACGGACAACCCGCCGCGCAAGACGCTGGCCGACGGCGCTGTTTCGCCTGATACGCTCAAAAACGAGCGCGGGCCGGATGGTTTTCTTTCCTGGCGGGAACTGAAAATAATGACTGAGTCCGGCGTTTTCGAGGCCGGCTCCCATACCGAAACTCATAATAATTTCGACAAACGCGCCAAGTGGGCGGACATGGAAGGCGAACTCCGCCGCTCCGCCGCCGTTATAGACGACAAAACCGGCGCGCGTCCGCTTGGCGTCGGCTGGCCGTGGGGCTATTTCGAGCCGCGGTTTATAGAATATGCGAAAAAGGCGGGCTACAAGCTGGCCTTCACCACCCGGCCCGGCGCGAACATTTCCGGCAAGGATACCTTCCACATCCGCCGTTTCAAGATTAAGACGGGAAACTTGAACTGGCTAAAACGCAGGCTCTGGCTTTACGGCGGGCAGCCGGCTCTCGCGGAACTTTACGGTTCGCTGCACGGCTGAATAGATAGCGCGTAATTTCGCAGCTTTATTGCACAAGCCGGGTTGAAGCTGCGCCGGAGTTTTCAGAAAGACCGGCGGCGGACGGCGCCGTACTCCCGACTTTACAGAGCAGCACATACAGCGCGGCGGTTTCAAGCACGCGGATGGCGAAGAAAAACCTGAAATTTACTTCAGTCGTCAGCACCACTACGAGAGAATTCATTCCCGCCATGCAGACGACCGCAAGGCATAAAAGCACGACAGAGGAACCCGCGCCGGAGACAAAAGACGCGCCCAACGCCAGCAGCGCCAGCACGTCCCACGCGTCAAGGCAGTCATATAGTTTGCCCGCCGCGAGAACAGCATAAGCCCGCCAGCAGTGGCGCAGCAACCGCTTGACGGCCCTCCCCGTGAATTCGGCGCATGCCAGCGCTTCTCTCGGTTGGTTGCATGAATACCGGCAACCGAAACCAAGCGGTATGTATTTCCAGATGATGAGGTTGTCTGTGCTGGAATAATAACCGGCGTAAGGTCTGGCGAATTGCCCGCAGTATTTGCCGGACAATTTTTCGGTGTCGAGATAGCCGTAGATTGATTTCAGCTTTTGCGAGTCGAGGCTGTGTTCGGGAAAAACGTCACGCTCCGGTTTGCAGGCGTAGACTATGTTTGACAGTACACAGCGTGAGCCAATCGGCGATCCCGCGAAAACGCCGTGGCGGACATAATTGTAACTCCGGATGAAAATCCCCGCTCCCAGCATGGCGCAAACCGCGAACGCCGCGGTGAAGAGGGCGGCGCGTGCGTTTTTTTTCGCAAGCAGCAGCAAAAGCCCCAGAGCCGCGACTCCGGCCCATGCAAACACCGCATGCGGGCGGATAAGCGTGTTGCCGGCCGCAAGCGCGCATAAGAACAAAAGATTGCGCCGCGAAGGGCTTTGCCACGCTGCGACGAGCGCGGCCAGCGTCAGAAGCAAAACGCTGTAACTCAACGCTTCCGTGGCTATCCTGTTGCCTATCGCGTCATAGCGCCACATGCCGCACAGCGGCCCGCAGAAAATAAAAAAAAGCACGAATCCTGCGGTATCTGAAAGCGCATAACCGCGCTGCAGCGCGCGCGCCGCGATATGCGCCGCGAGTATGACGAACCCGCATTGCAGCGCGGAGACGGCCAGCATAAAAACCACCCCGTCCGATAGGACAAACCGCAGCGCCGCCAGAAAAAGCGGGTAAAACGGCGTCCTGTAAAACTCGCCGTACAGATACGAAGGCGAATCCGGGCACAAGAAAGGACCTTTGGAAGCGGCGAACGCAAAAAACCCCGTTCCGGCAATCAGCCGCGCTTTTTGCCAAAAACCGCTTCTCATACCTCTGTTGCGCCCGCCCGGCAAATCACTGCGACTTTGCCGCCGCGTCCTGGCAGCATTCCTTCGCGGATTTCCGTGCGCGGCAGTTTTGAGATATCCATTCCTGCGAGAGTGTCGGACAGAGTTGACAGTTGGAATCCCGCCTGCCGCCAGCGTTTGAGCAGCTCGCCGAAAAAATCCAGATACGACAGGCCTTCCGCCTCGCTGTGCAGCGTATAAACGTTCAGCCTGCCTTTTTGCGGCGCTTTGGCCAGGTATTCCAGAGCGCTGTCGGCGTTCATGCCGTCCCAGGCCAGAATCTCGTCGAGAGTGGGCAGCGTGGTAGGAATTTCGGGAAACGGCGCGCTCGTCCCAAGCAGCGAAGGCAGCGCCATAGCCGCGCCGCGCGCCAGCGAGACGTATTTCCACGGATATTTCACCAATTCATCAAGGGCCTTGCGGTTTATCTTCCATGCCGGCGCGGCGAACGCCGCGGGCTGCTCGCCGGTTATCCGCTTGTGCGCGGCCACGGCCTGTCCCAGTTCGCACATGATTTCAACGGGGCTCATGGTGTCCAGGTCATCCTGCCAGCGCACATGGCTCCAGGCGTGGACTCCGGTTTCATGCCCCTCGCCGCGCGTGCGCAGCACCAGTTCCGGCAGGGCCGAGGCCACCGGCGGCGCGGGCAGCAGCGTGCCGTAGAGCATCGTCTTGAAACCGTAAAGCCTGGCCGCGTTGGTGCGGAACATCTTTTTCAGGAAACCCTTCCTGGTGAAAACGCGCTTTACCGCCTTGCCGGACTCGTCGGGGCCGTAGCTGAAAAATACGGACGCCCGCGCGCCGCGCGCCTTGAGCAACTCCAGCAGGCGCGGCAGCCCTTCCTCCATTCCCCGCCGGGTGTCTATATCAAGCTTTAACGCTATCATGCGACTTCGGCGTTGTCCTCCAGGTCGGTTTCGGACATGCTCTCGTGATAGATTTTGAGGTAGTGGTCCACCGTCATGGCGATGGCGTCGTCGAAGCTGACTTTAGGCTCCCAGCCGAGGATGCGTTTTGCCTTGTGCACGGCGGGTTTGCGGCGCAGCATGTCCTGGTAATCCTTGCCGTAATAAGTCTCCTCTGAAACTTCCTCTATGCGCGGTGCGGGAAGGTTTTTGGGTTTCATCGGGTGCGCGTTGTAATGCCTGATGAGCGTTTGGGCCAGTTCGCGGATGGACAGGTCGGCTTCGGGGTTTCCGAAATTGAATATCTCGCCGATATGGTCCGTTCCCTTGTGGGAGAGTATGGACATGAGGCCGTCCACGCCGTCGGAGATATAGGTGAAGCAGCGCCGCTGCCCGCCGCCGTTTACGATATGGAGCGGCTTGCCGGTGAGGATGTTCCACATGAACTGAGTCAGCACGCGCGACGAGCCTTCCTTGGCGGCGTTGAGGCTGTCGAGCCCCGGCCCTATCCAGTTGAACGGGCGGAATATCGTGAATTTCAGCCCCGCCTTCTGCCCGTAGCCCCATATAACGCGGTCAAGCAGCTGTTTTGAAACGCTGTAAATCCAGCGCTGGTTGCGTATGGGGCCGAGGACTATGTTGGATTTGTCCTCGTCGAATTCCTCGTCGGCGCACATGCCGTAGATTTCGGAAGTGGAGGGGAAAATGAGATGTTTTTTATAGTTCACGCAGTGGCGCACCACCTTCAGGTTTTCCTCGAAATCCAGCTCGAAAACGCGCACCGGCTCTTTCATGTAAAGCTTCGGCGTGGCTATGGCCACCAGCGGCAGGATGGCGTCGCACTTTTTGACGTGCAGCTCTATCCACTCGCGGTTGACCGAAATATCGCCCTCGGAGAAATGGAAACGCTCGTTTCCCAGCAGCGGCTTTACGCGGTCGGAGGACAGGTCCATGCCGTATACTTCCCAGTTGGTCGTGTCGAGAATCCTTCGCGTCAGGTGGTGTCCGATGAAGCCGTTTACTCCGAGTATAAGCACTTTCATGATTTTCTCCTGTCTGTAATTTTAGAGTTTTTGTCCAGCCTGTTTCCTGAAACAAAATCGGCTGCGGAAAGTTCCATTTCGCCCTCATGCTGGAGCCGCAGCAGGTCCAGCGCGGTGCCGTCCCCGGCTGCGACGGCGAGCGGATAGAGGCTGATTATCGTTCCCGGCGCGCCGCCGTCCTGCCTGCGCGGATTGGCGGTTTTCCAGACGAAAAGTTTCCCCGCGCCTGTGTCGCAGAACGCGCCCGGATAGGGGTGCGCCACCGCGCGCACAAGATTATGTATTTTTTGCGCGGGCCAGTCCCAGCCGAATTTGCCGTCGTCGGGACGCCTGCCGCCGAATTTTGTGGCCTGAGACTCGTCCTGCGCCGTCCGCGGATAGTTCCCGGCCTCTATCGCCGGCAGGACCGAAGCGAGGAGCGCCGGCGCGGCGGCGGCCATTTTTTTGTAGAGCGCGGCGATATCGTCGTCGGGAGCTATCGGTATTTTCGCCTGCGCCACTATGGCTCCCGCGTCGGCGCGGCGCGCCATTTCGTGCAGCGTGACGCCGGTGTAAGCCTCGCCGTTGACCAGCGCCCAGTTCGCCGGACAGCGCCCGCGGTATTTGGGGAGGTAAGAGGGATGCAGGTTGAACGCGCCCTTTTTCGCGCAGGACAGTATTTCCATCGCTATCATCCGCCGGAACATGAAGGAAAAAATCGCATCCGGCTTGTAGCTTTCGACGATTGTTTTCCAATCGGGGCCTTTTACTTCATCGGTTTCGTAAACCGGTATTTCATGCTCTCGCGCGATGGCGGCGGCGGAGCGGAACCAGATTTCCTCGCCGGGGTCGTCGGCGTGCGTAATCAGCGCGGCGACGCGCACGCCGCGCCTCAGGAGTTCCTCAAGGCACACGCAGCCTATTTCCTGATAGGCGAATATCACCGCTCTCATTTTTATTTAGCCCCGCCGTGAACTCCGCGCACCACAAATCTCGGCCTGCGCCGCACTTCCTGATAGATGCGCCCGATATACTCGCCCAGCACGCCCAGCGCGAAAATCTGCAGGCCGATGAAGAAAAAGAGAATCGCGAACAGCGTGAACACGCCCTGCGCTTCAGGCCCCACCACAAGGCGGCGGATGAACAAAAACACCGCGAAAGCCAGCCCGAAAATAGCCACCGTGATGCCGGCGAGGCCCACCGCCTGGATGGGCAGCAGCGAAAACCCGGTCATCAGGTCGAAATTGAGCCGCAGCAGTTTCACAAGGTTGTATTTGGACTCGCCGCGCGTGCGGGCCGCGTGCTCCACCGGAATTTCCGTCACCCGGCGCGCGAAACTGTTTGCCAGCGCGGGGATGTAGGTGTTTACCTCTGGGCACTTGACGACTTCGTCCACCACTTCGCGGCTGTAGGCGCGCAGCATGCAGCCGTAATCCTTGAGCGCTATGCCGAAAAGCTGCGCGCTCAGCGAGTTGAGTATGCGCGAAGGCATTTTGCGGAAAACGCTGTCGTCGCGGTCCCTGCGCCAGCCGCCGACGGTGTCGTACCCTTCGGCCATCCTGGCGACCAGCTTCGGGATTTCCTCCGGCGGGTTTTGCAAATCCGCGTCCAGCGTAACCACCACCTCGCCGCGCGACTGGGCAAACCCCGCCATCACGGCGGCGTGCTGCCCGAAATTGCGGGTGAATTCCACCACTATGATGCGCGGGTCCCCGGCGGCGTATGCCTTGAGCATGGAAAGCGACGCGTCGCGGCTGCCGTCGTCCACGAAAACGATTTCGTATGAAAACCCCGCGCCTTCCAGCGTTTTTGTGAGGCGGGACACCAGCTCGTCAAGATTTTTTTCCTCGTTGAAAACGGGTATTACCGCGGAAACTTTTACGCTCATTTTATTTCCCTCTGCCACGGTTTGTTTGAAAGCGCCACCAGCTTGCCCGGCGGCGGCTTGTCGGGATAGAGCCTGACGTTAGTTATCTGGTCCAGCCGCGCTAAATCGCGCGCCTTCATCACCAGAAATACCCTCGTGTCCGACGCCAGCCAGCCGGAGACGGTTTTTTCGTCAGGGAAATACTCCCGCTTTTGCGGTTCCAGCCCGGCGCCGAATTCCAGTTCGCCCGGGTCGCCGGCCACCCGCACGCGCTGTCCGCTGTAATAGCCGAGGCTCTGGAAATTGCGCTCGTAATCCGCGTTCCAAGCCACGATTTTGTCGCCGGGCTTGAACTCGCGCATTATCAGCCGCGCCATTTCCTTGCGCGACAGCGCGCCGTCGAATTCCGCCGCCGCGAGATAGACCGCCGCGTTGAAAACAACCGCGCCGCAGAGCGCGCTCGCGAACACAAGCGGCAGGCTGCCCCGCCGCGCGAAATAAACCGCCAGCGCGGACGCCGCCGCCAGTGCGGACACGGGATACCACCATTGTATCGAAAATCCGGGGCCGAGATACTGCGTATAACTGGGGACGACGACCAGCGTCGCCGCCACGACCGCGTTCAGCGCGGCGTACGGGACCGCGAAATATACCGGCACTCCGCCTTCCGCCCATTTTTTATCGAACCAGCGCGCGGTCAGTATGGCCAGCGGCGGCAGCACGGGCAAAATATACGGCGGGCGCTTGGAACCGGAGACCGAGAAGAACGCCACTATCACAACCGCCCACAATCCCAAAAACAGCGCGTGGCGGCGCTCCGGCCCGCCGGAGCGGATTTCCTTCCACGCCGAGACAAGCGCGGCGGGCATTGCGGGCAGCCACGGGTAAAGCATACCCGCCAGCACCGGCAGGAAATACCAGAACTCGCCCTTGCGCCCGTGCACGGTGGAGGTGTAGCGTTCAAGATGTTCGTGTATGAAGAAAAAATGAAAAAACTCCTTTTCGCGCAGGCTTATGGCAATGAACCACGGCGCGGCGACCGCCAGCGCCAGCGGCACGCCGGTAAACGGGTAAAGCCCGCCGATTCTGCGCCAGCCGCCGCCAATAAGCAGATACGGCGCGAAAATCAGCAATGCCAGTACAAACGCCGCCGGGCCTTTTACCAGACAGGCCAGTCCGAGCAGAACGTAACCGGCGTGGGCCGCCAGTTTCGGATGGCTTGTCAGCCGCTCAAATGCAAAGTAAATCAATCCCGCGCCGGACAGCAGCAGACAGGTGAACAGCATGTCCAGTTCCGGTATCTGCGACCACGCGAAAAACCCTACGGCGGAAAACAGTATGCCCGCCGCCAGCGCCGCTGTCCGCGAACCGTAAAGCCGGGAGGTGAACGCGAAAGTGAACAACACCGCCGCAAATCCCGATAAAGCGGTGAAGAATCTCGCGGCAATCTCGTTGAATCCGCCTATTTTCATCGCGAAGGCGTTGAGCCAGTAGGCCAGCGGCGGTTTTTCAAAATAGCGCGCGCCGTTGAGGTGCGGCACCAGCCAGTTGCCGGTCTCCGCCATCTCGCGCGAGATAAGCGCGTAGCGTCCCTCGCCCGGGTCCCAAAGCGCGCGCATTCCCGTAAACGCGAAATAAAGCGCGGCGCAAAGCGCGAATATGACAAACGCCGCTCTCCGCGAATCGAGCCATCCATGAATAAAGCCCTTATCACTCTCCATCCTGATAGATTTTACTATATATGCGCGCCGATGGGTCTCCACAAGGATCGTTTGGGAGACAATATCTGATACGCAGTCCCTGCTCCGCCATAATTGTTATAATCGGGACATGAACATAGCGCGCATTTTTGTCTTTGCCGCGCTGTCGGCGTGTGCCTGCGCACCGCTCGCCGCGCAGGAAGCCGCGCCGGTTTGCTCCGGCGATACTGAAAACTGTATTGCGGCTTATCAGCGGGCGGCGCAGGTTTCCACCGGCACGGCTAAAACCGACGCGCTGGAGGAACTGGCGTTCCTCTATTCCGAAAAAGGCGACCCCGCCAAAGCCGCCGATTACTGGGCGCAAGTTTGCGCCGCAAATCCGCAGGACGCTTTCGCCCGGCTTATGCGCGGGTGGGCGCTGCTGTCTCTCGGCAAACCCGCCGAGGCCGCGCCGGAGTTCGAGAACGCGCTATCGTTCACCGTCGTGAGAAACATCGCAAACGACGCCAGCGTCGGCCTCGGCAGGGCCGCTTTCATGCGCGGCGATTACCGCAAGGCGCTGGAGATTTTCCAGGGAATCTATACGCGCGACCCCTACAGCATCGCGCTGACCTCCTATCTCGCCGCAGAGTCGCTCTATAAAATGAACCGGCTGTCCGGCGCGCTGACCTTCGTCCAGCAATCGCTGTCCCACGACCGGCAGGATATTGCCGCGCAACTCTTGCAGGCGAAAATCTACGAGAAGCTGGACAATCCCATACAAGCCTGGCAGGCCTACGCTCCGCTGCACGAACTGGACCCGCTGGACGATTACGTTTTGGGACGCATGGAGCGCCTCGCCAAAAATTTCAAGACGGATTCGGCCAACTACCTTTATTACGCGCGGCTGGCGTTCCCCATGCCGCGCGCGCCCCGATGGACCCCCTCGCCGGAAATCAGGGTCGGGCTTTATTCCGGCGCCAACGGCAAACCCGCGCTGTTAGCGTCGGTCGAATTGCTTTCTAATTCCAGCTTTACCGTTACGGATGCGCAGTCGGGCGCCGCCGCCGTATATAAACCGGGCAGGAGATGGGTCGCGGCGTGGAACGCGTCGCGCGGCGCCGTTGATATAAAGGACGGCTCCGGCAATCTGGAATATTCCGCGCTGCGCCCCGCCGCGCTGAAATTTTCGCCGGACGGCGCCGGTCTGCTGCTGAAAAACGCCAAAACCGCAGCGCCCGCCGCGCTGGACAAGGGAGACCGCGAAATCCGCGGAGCGCTTGCGCTTGTTCCCGCCGAAGGCGGGTTTTATCTGGTCAACGCGCTGCCGGTCGAGGATTTTCTGCCCGGCGCGCTGGCCTTCGCAAAGGAGGCCGCGACCCCGCCCGAGGCGCTCAAGGCGCTGGCGGTCATCCTGCGCACCAAAGCCGCCGCCGCAATCGCTTCCGGCTCCGGCAGGGATTATGATATTTGCGACAGCCGGCTCTGCGTTCCCTATCGCGGAATCAACATGGAATCGCCGGAAACCGTAGCGGCGGCGGACTCCACGCGCGGCGAAATACTCGTGTCCACGCCGTCGGGCGCGGTTTTCGCGGCGGATTTCCACGCCGCCTGCGGCGGCCTCACCCTTTCCGGCGTGAAGGACACGGCAAAACCCCTGCCGGCGTTGACGCGCGCGCAGGCCGCGCGCAAAATACTGGCGGTTCCATCCCCCGATTTGCTCTGCGCGCCCGCCGACCCGACGGAATGGTCCTCAGTAAAATGGGCGGTGTTCCTGGACCCCGCGCCGCTGGAGCGGCGGCTGTCGGCCAACGGTAAATTCGGCAGGTTGAAGGGCATCGAAATCACAAAACGCGACGAGGCGGGCCGGGTTCTCTCCGCGCGCTTTTTGGGCACGGCGCGGGAGGAGCGCGTCGAAGGCTCCGACGAAGTGATAAGGATACTGTCGGGCGGCGCGCTGCGCTCGCCGCTGTTTGTCATAACGCCGTTTTATTCCGGCTCGAAAATTTCAAGGCTGCTGGTGCGCGGACTCGGCACCGGCGCCGGCGCGGGACTTTGCCTGCACGGCGCGGACGCGCTGGCCGAAACCGGTTCGGACTACAAGGCGCTGCTGCTCAGGTATTTCCCGCAAGCCTCGCTGGCAGAATGGAAAAAATAAAAGTTTTTCATGTCATAACAAAGCTGGAGTTTGGCGGCGCGCAGGGCAACACGCTATACACCTGCTCCAGGCTCGACAAGGCGCGCTTCGCCGTTTCCCTCGTCTGCGGACCCGGCGGCAGGTTGGACGACAAGGCGCTGGCGGACGGCTATCCCGTTTATTTCGTGCCGCATCTTGCGCGCGAGATAAACCCCGTCAGTGACGCGGCTGCGCTTTTTCAACTGTACCGGCTTTTCAGAAAACACCGGCCCGATATCGTGCATACGCATTCGTCGAAAGCGGGCATACTCGGCAGAATCGCGGCATGGCTGGCGGGGGTGCGTGTCGTCATCCACACCTTCCACGGTTTCGGCTTCACGCCGGCGCAGAGGCCGCTTGTGCGGAGCGCGTTCAGCGCGGCGGAAAAATTATGCTCGCGTCTGAGCGGCGCGCTGATTTTCGTCTCCCGTGCCAATATGGACGAAGCGGCGGCCATCGGCTTCGCCAAAAAAGCGCCGTGGCGCGTCATAAGAAGCGGCATAAAGCTTTCCGATTATCCGGCGCAAAATTGCGACGCGGCGAAAGTGAAAGCCTCGCTGGACCTGCCGCCGGACGCGCGGTATGTGATTTGCGTCGGCAATTTCAAGCCGCAAAAAAACCCGCTGGATTTCGTCAGGATGGCGGAGGCCGTCTTGCGCAAAACGCCGGATGTTTTTTTTGTGTACACCGGAGAGGGCGCGTTGAGGCCCGAGGCGGAAAAGCTTGCGCACTCGCTGGGTATTAAGGCAAAATTGCGTTTTCCCGGCTGGCGGACGGACACACCCTGCCTGCTGGCCTGCGCGGAGGCATTCGTTCTGGCTTCGTTGTGGGAAGGGCTGCCGCGCGCGCTGGTGGAGGCGCTCAAGACCGGCCTGCCCTGCGCGGCCTACGGCTGCGACGGCGTGCGCGACTTGCTGCGCGACGGCGAAAACGGTTTTGTCGTCGCCCCCGGCGACGTGAACGGACTTGCGGCGCGAGTCTCCGCGCTGCTGGCGGACAAGGAGCTGCGCGAGAAAATCATTGCCGGAGCGCGCGCCGCGGATTTGGCGGAATTCGACATAGACAACATGGTGTCCGCGCAGGAAAAACTTTATCTGGAGCTGGTTGATGAGCGTGTATCTCAGCATAGTGCTGCCGGTCTATAACGAAGCGGGCAATCTCGTCGCGCTGTCGGCGGAAATCGCGCGCATGCTCGACGCTCTCGGCAAAACCGCCGAAGTGATACTCGTAGACGACGGCAGCTTGGACGCCTCCTACGCGGTCATAAAAGAAATCGCCGCCAAAGACGCGCGTTTCAGGGGATTGCGTTTCGGGCGCAATTTCGGGCAGACCGCCGCGCTGTCGGCGGGGATAAACGCCTCCTCCGGCGAGTTCATCGCGCTTTTGGACGCCGACGGGCAAAACGACCCGGCGGACATCCCGCGCCTGCTCAAAAAAGCGGACGAAGGCTACGACGTGGTAAGCGGCTGGCGGCGCGACCGCAAGGACGATTTTTTCACCCGCACGCTGCCCAGCCAGGTCGCCAACTGGCTGATAGGCCGCGTCACCGGCGTGAAAATACACGATTACGGCTGCACGCTCAAAATATACCGGCGGGACTGTCTGGCTTCCTTCAAAATATACGGCGAGATGCACCGTTTCCTCGCGGCGTTCGCGGGCGGCATGGGCGCGCGCATAGCGGAACTGGAGGTGAACCACAGGCCGCGCGTGAGCGGCAAGTCGAAGGTGGGGCTGGAGCGCACCGCCAAGGTGCTGCTGGATTTGATGACGGTCAAGTTCATGGGCCAGTACCTGTCCAAGCCGATTTATCTTTTCGGCGGCTGGGGGCTGCTGTGCGGATTGCTGTCGGCGCTGCTGGCCGCCGTGACGCTTTACAATAGGTTCCACAATCATATTTACGTCAAGGACCAGCCGCTGTTCATCGTGGCGATATTTTTGGGGCTGGTAAGCGTGCAGATGATACTGCTGGGGCTTTTATCGGAGATAGTGACGCGCATTTATTACGAGATGAACGACCGCCCGCCCTACGTGGTGCGCGAGAAAACGGGCACGGAGAGCCATGTCTGACAGAACGCAGGATAATTACGAAGTCCCCGCCGATTTGCGCTTTTCCACGCGCGATATCGTGGAAATGTGCGGGCTGCGCTGCTCGCGCAAGCTGGACCCCGCCGCATTCAAGGGAATCTACCAGCCGCCGGACCGCCTGACGGAAATTTCGGCGCGGGTGGAATTTTTCGTGGGCAGCGACGAAATACTGGCGCAGGGCGCGGCGTCGGGCAGGGCCGTCCTCCGCTGCCACAACTGCCTGCGCGAGTTCGAGTCCAGTGTCTCGGCGGAATTCGAGGAAACCTTTTCCACGCAGGCCGAATTTATTGATATAATGGAGACAGTGCGGCAGGCGCTCGTCCTTTCGCCGGAAATCCGGCAGTTGTGCCGGGACGGCTGCAAGGGGCTTTGCTGCGTATGCGGCGCGGACCTCAACAAAGGTTCCTGCGGCTGCGCCAAGCCGGAGCGTTCCCCGTTTTCCATACTGAAGCGGAAAGACGGTTGTAAAGAAAATAAAAACCGTAACCCTTGAACTGATAAACAGGAGCAGCAGAGATGCCTAATCCAAAGCGCAGACATACCCGTGCCCGCCGCGACACCCGTCGGGCTCAAAACTGGAAGCTGGCTGTTGTTTCCAGCGCCAAATGCCCCAATTGCGGCGCGATACGCAGACCGCATTACATCTGCCCCGCCTGCGGCTACTACAAAGACCGGGTGGTGCTCCCGAAAAAAGAGAAAAAAGCCGCCGCTCCCGCGCAGGCCAAATAGCGCGGTGAACGGCCCGACGGCATGAGAATAGCCGTAGACGCCCACGGAGGCGATTTCGGCCTGGAACCCAATATCTCGGGCGCGGCTAAAGCCGCGCGCGATTTCGGGATAGAGGTCGTTTTTGTCGGCGACGCCGACAGGATAAACGCCGCCGTGCAGAAATTCGGGCTGGCGTCGGACCGCAGGCTTTCCGTAATGCCCGCCGCCTGCGTGGCCGACATGGGCGCCGAGCCGGTGCAGGAACTCAAGGACAAGCCGGACTGCTCCGTGATGGTCTGCGCGGACCTCGTGAAACGGGGCAAGGCGGACGCGCTGGTGTCCGCCGGCAATTCCGGCGTCACCATGGTGGCCGCGTTTCTGAAACTGGGCAGGATAAAGGGAATCCCCCGCCCCGCCATCGCGGTGCCGCTGCCCACCGCCGCCGGGGTGTGCCTGCTGCTGGACGCGGGCGCCAACGTCGAATGCAAGCCGCTGCACCTGCTGCATTTCGCGGCCATGGGCTCCGTCTACGCGCGCGAGGTGCTGGGGCTGGAAACTCCTTCCGTCGGCGTGCTCAGCGTGGGGGAAGAGGAAAGCAAGGGCAACGCTTTAGTCAAGGAAACGATTCCGCTTTTGAAGCAAAGCGGCCTCAACTATAAGGGCCCCGTCGAGGGGCGGGACATTCCCGCCGGCACGGTGGACGTGGTGGTGTGCGACGGATTCACGGGCAATATCGCGCTCAAGCTTTACGAAGGCGCCGGCAAGGCGGTGGTGCAGATAATCAAGCAGGAAGTGGAAAAACGCCCGCTGGCAAAACTGGGAATGCTGCTGGCCCTGCCCGCGTTCAGGGCGGTCAAAAGCATAATCAATCCCGACCGTTACGGCGGCGCGCCGCTTCTGGGCGTGGACGGCGTGGCTGTAATCAGCCACGGACGCTCCAACTCCGAGGCGATGCACAACGCGGTGCGCTGCGCCCGGCACACCGTCAAATCAGGCGTGAACGCCAAAATCCGCGCCGAAGCCGCGCGGATAGGCGAAATTTTCAAGAGCCAGACTCAGCAATGACCAAACCCTTTTCAGGCAAAACAGCGGTGATAACCGGCGCGGCGCGCGGAATAGGATACGCGATAGCCGACGCGCTCTGCGCGCAGGGCGCCGCCGCGGCGCTGTGCGATGTGGACGAGGCTGCGGCGCGGGAAGCGGCTGCTCAACTCTCCAGGGCTCACGGCGTAAAAGCTTTTGGCGCGCGGGCGGATGTCTCCAGCGCGCAGGGCTGCGACGATTTCGTGAAAACCGCCGTGGAAACTCTCGGCGGCGGGCCGGATATCCTCGTCAACAACGCCGGCATAGCGCGGGACAATATCGCCGTCCGCATGAGCGAGGCGGACTGGGACGCGGTGCTCGACACCAATTTGAAAGGCGCTTTTCTTATGTCGCGCGCGGCGCTCAAATACATGATGCGCAACCGCGCGGGCAGGATAATAAACATCGCCTCCGTCGTCGGCCAGATGGGCAACGCGGGGCAGGCCAACTACGCCGCCTCCAAAGCGGGGCTCATCGGCCTGACAAAAAGTCTCGCGCGCGAATTCGCCGCGCGCAACGTGCTGGTCAACGCCGTGGCGCCGGGTTTCGTGGAAACGCGCATGACCGAAGCGCTCTCCGGCGACGCCAGGACGAAAGTGCTGGCCATGATACCGCTGGCGCGCTTCGCGCGCGCGGAGGACATCGCCGCCGCCGTAACGTTTCTGGCGGGCCCGGGCGCGTCTTACATAACCGGACAGGTAATCGCCGTCAACGGCGGGCTTTATATTTGAGTGAGCAACATATAACAGCAGAATCAGGAGGAAGCCATGGCAGTCGAGAAAGTCGAGGAAAGAATAAAGAACATCATCGTCGAGCAGCTCGGCGTGGACCCCGCGGAAGTCAAGCCGGAGGCCCAGTTCGTCAACGACTTGGGCGCGGACTCCCTTGACACCGTCGAACTCATCATGGCGCTTGAGGAAGAATTCGACATGGAAATTCCCGACGAGCAGGCCGAAAAGATAAAAACCGTCGGCGAGGCGCTTTCCTATATTTCGGTCAACGCCAAAAAGTAGCGCGCGCCGGCGATGCCCGAACTGGAGGAGAAACTCGGTTATCATTTCAGGGACGGCGGGCTTTTGCGCCTTGCGCTGACCCACCGCTCCTGGGCCGCGGAGCACAAGGGCGCCGGCTACAACGAAAGGCTTGAATTCCTGGGCGACAGCGTGCTTGGCATGGTTGTCGCCCATTATGTCTACAGGGAACTGCCCGATTCGGTGGAGGGCGGGCTGGCCAAGCTCAAATCGCGGCTGGTGTCGAAGCCCGTGCTCGCCGGCTGGGCGCGGGAAATCGGGCTGGGCGAGCATCTGAGCCTCGGCCAGGGCGAGGCGGCCAGCGGCGGCAAAACGCGCGACAGCCTGCTCGCTAACGCGCTGGAGGCCGTGATCGGCGCGCTATATCTGGACGGCGGCTGCGCTCCCGCGCAGCAGTTCATAGACCGCTGGCTCGCCGGGCAGGAGCTCTATCCGCAGGACACGGACTTCAAAAGCGCGCTTCAGGAACTGGCGCAGAAAGCCTGCAAAGTCACCCCGGAATACGAGATAACGCAGACCGTAGGCCCCGACCACGCCAAGACCTTCACCATCGCGGTTACGCTCAACCGGCGTGCGCTCGGCGAGGGGAAGGGAAAAAGCAGGAAGGAAGCCGAGCAGGCGGCGGCGCAGAACGCGCTGTCGGCCATACGCAAAAGCGGCGGGAAAGTACCGCATTGACCCCGGAGGGATTTCCAACCAATGATGAACTATTTTCTCACCGAAACCCAGCAGGCGATACGCGAACTCGCCCGCGAAATAGCCCAAAAAAAGATTAAACCCGTCCGCGCGCATTGCGACGAAAAAGAGCAACTGCCGTGGGAAATCGTCGAGGAATACCGCAAGGCCAACCTGTTCGGCCTGTGGCTGCCGGAGGCGTACGGCGGCATGGGCGGCGGCATACTGGATCTGGCTCTGGCGCTGGAGGAGCTTTCCCGCGTGTGCGGCGGCATATCGCTGCCGATAGCGACGAGCGCATTGGGCGCGATGCCGATACTCCTGTGGGGCACTGCGGCGCAGCGCGAAAAATGGCTGCCGGACATCGCAACGGGCAAACGACTCGCCGCTTTCGCGCTTACCGAAGCCGAAGCCGGTTCCGACGCCACCGCGATTAAAACCTCCGCCGCAAAGCAATCTGACGGTTTTTATCTTTTGAACGGCACCAAACAGTTCATCTCCACCGGCGAGGCCGCCGAGGTTTACACCGTCGCCGCCACCACGAACCCGGCGCGCGGCGCGCGCGGCATAACGCTTTTCATCGTGGAAAAAGGGACGCACGGTTTCACCTTCGGCAAAAAAGAGGAGAAGCTGGGCATCCGCGCCAACCCGACCTACGAACTCGTTTTCCAGGACGTTAAAATTCCGGCGGAAAATGTGCTGGGCGGCGAAGGCAAGGGCCTGCTTGTCGTGCAGGAAACTTTCGATTACTCCCGCCCCGGCGTGGCGGCGCAGGCTATCGGCATAGCGCAGGGCGCGCTTGACGAAACCGTTCCCTACCTGCGCTCGCGCAAACAGTTCGGGCAGCCGGTCGTTTCTTTTCAGGCGATACAGCACTCCCTCGCGGAAATGGCGGCGAAGCTGGAAGCGGGCCGCGCGCTCGTCTACGCGCTCGCAAAGGCGATGGACAACGAACTGGTTCCCGCGTCAACCTCCGCCGTCGCCAACAAAACCACCGTGCATGACGAGCTCAAAAAAATAAAATCGGGCCGCTGGACAAAAGAGGCCGCGATGTCCAAACTTTTCTGCTCCGACGCCGCCATGCAGATAACCTGCGACTGCGTGAGCCTCTGCGGCGGCATGGGCTACATGCGCGATTTTCCCGTGGAGAAATTCATGCGCGACGCGAAAGTCACGCAAATCTACGAGGGCACCAGCCACATCCAGAAAAACGAAATCGCCGCCGCGCTAATAAAGGAATACGCTTCGGGAGAATAAATAATGCGCATACTCGTTTGCGTCAAACAAACCCCGGTTTCGGATAAAGTGTCCGTTGACGAAAAGACCGGCTGCCTTATCCGCGACGGCGTCGAATCCGCGATAAACCCGTTCGACGAATTCGCGCTGGAGGAAGCCGTCCGCACGAAAGAGAAGCTTCCCGGCTCGACGGTTGTTGCTCTCACCATGGGCCCGCCCCAGGCGGAAACCGTGCTGCGCGAATGCATCGCGCGCGGCGCGGATTCGGGTTATCACCTGTGTGACCGCGCATTCGCGGGTTCCGATACCTGGGCCACCAGCTACGCGCTTTCGCTCGCCATACGCAAAATCGCGGAGACGGGCGGCCCAATCGGCCTTGTTTTCTGCGGCAAGCAGACCAATGATAGCGACACCGGCCACATCGGCCAGCAAATCGCGACCTGGCTGGACTGGCCGGGAGCCGCCTTCATCCGCAAAATCGAGCATGTCGACGAGAACCTTGTCCGCGTGGAACGGTCCATGGAAGACGGCTGCGACGTTTTAGAGATGCCGCTGCCCGCCGTGCTCAGCGTCACAAAGGAAATCAGCAATCCGCGCATCGCTTCGCTCAAAGGCCGGCTCGCCGCCAAAAAAGCGGTCATCACGAAGTTCGGCCCAGCCGATATCGGCGCGGACCCGGCAAAGCTGGGCCCCGCCTCGCCGACTTCGGTGATACGCTGTTTCACCCCTCCCAAAAAAGCCTCCGCCGCCGTGCGAATCGAAGGCGCGGACGCGCGCGAAAAAGCCGCCAGGCTCGCGCGCATTCTTAAGGAAGCAAAGGCATTCTGATGGCAAAGATAAAAATCATCGAATCCCGCTGCACCGGTTGCGGCAGTTGCGTCAAAGTCTGCCCCGCGGCCTGCATTACGCTGGCGCCGTCGGACAAGGCCCGCGCGGAAACAAAAGGCAAAGTGCCGTATCCGTCGCTGGCGGTCATAGACGAGAGCAAGTGCACCCTCTGCAAAGTCTGCGCCGAGGCTTGCGCCAACCTCGCCAAAAACGCGCAGGGGAAAGGCATTTTCAACGCTGTTGAAATCGCAGCCGCGCCGGCGGAGAAAAAAGACCTCTCCGCCTGGAAAAACGTCTGGTGCTTCGCGGAAGTTTTGCACGGCAGTCTGAACCCCGCCTCGTTTGAACTGCTGCATATAGGCGCGAAAGTAGCCGCCGAACTAGGCTCGCAGCTTTGCGCCGTCGTGATGGGGAAAGAGGCGTCGAAATTAGCGGGCGAACTCATCTCGCGCGGCGCGCAAAAGGTTTACGTCGTGGAAGCGCCGGAGCTGGAAAATTTCGTGGACGACGTTTACGCCAAATGCCTCGCCGATTTGGTGCGCGCGCACAAGCCGGACAAGTTCATAATGTCCGCCACCACCATAGGCCGCTCGCTGGCGGCGAAGGTGGCGGTTCTCGTCAACACCGGCCTTACCGCCGACGCCACCGAAATCGTGGTGGACAAGGCGCGCGGCCTCATGCCTGTAACCCGCCCCACCTTTGGCGGCAACCTGATGGCCACCATAGTGTGCGAGAACGCGCGGCCCGAAATGTGTACCTTGCGCCCGTTGACTTACCCGCAGGCCCGTCCCGACCCGGCGCGCACGGGCGAAATCATAAAATTTCCGTTCGACGCGGCGAAATACGCCTCGAAAGCGAAGCTGGTTTCCTTCGTCTGCGAGGAATCCGGCGAAATAGACATCGGCTCAGCCGAGGTGATAGTCGCAGGCGGGCGCGGCATAGGCAGGGCCGACGGGTTTCCCATGCTGCACGATTTGGCCAAAGAACTGGGCGGCGCGCTGGGCGCGTCGCGCGCGGCGGTGGATTCCGGCTGGGTGGCTTACCGCCATCAGGTGGGGCTCACCGGCAAGACGGTGAAGCCGAAAGTTTATATCGCCTGCGGCATTTCGGGACAGGTGCAGCATGTCACCGGCATGGCCTCGTCCGACTTGATAATCACAATCAACAAAGACCCGCAGGCGCCGCTGATGGAGCAGGCGCATTACGCCGTCGAGGGCGACGCGTACGAACTGGTGCCCGCGCTGCTTGAAGAGATACGCAAAATGAAGGCGGGGTGATTCAATAGGGGGGGGGGGATATGGATATAGACCTTGAAAGTTTGCTGAAAGCGGCGAAGCTGAAACTGTCCGAAGGCATGTCCTACGACGAAGCGGTGGACAGCGCGGCGCGGGAGCTCTATCCCTCATACCACGAAGAAGCCGTGCGTCTCGTGCGGACGACGGTGTCCGGCGTCGCCGCCTCCAACCTGATATTCGGTGCCTCCGCCGCGCTGGATAAAACGCTTGAGCTTGTAGAGACAGACGGCCTTGAAGTCCGGCGGGAAGAAGAGGAGGAGGAATATCCGGCGCAGGAGTATTCGACCCCGCAAAACCCCGCCACGGACCGTTTCGAGAAAATTTCCCGGGAGAGAACCCCGTCCGGAAACCACGACAGTTACGGAAAAATCCCCGTCAAAAACGCGCAATACTCCCCGCGCCCCGACCCCGCCGCACTGCATCAGGAAAATCGTTCGTTGAATCCCGATTCAGGCTTCGGGCGGATATTCCTCGGCGTTCTGGCCGCGGCGCTGCTGTTGTGGTGGTATTTTAGAAAGTCTTGACTATCCCCGCGCTGATTTTCGCTTCGCTTTCCCGCCGCGCGCGTGAAATCAATTCAACCGCCCTGTCGTAAAACCAGCCTTCAGGCCTGACGTTCGCCGCGAGATTTTCCGTTATCGCCGCCGCGGCGATTTTCGCCGCGCAGGACGCGGCGGCTTCCATATCGTCTATGGCGGGCACTATGCGGTCCGCACGCAGCCCTTTTTTGCGCGCGCATTCCGCTATGGCGCGCGCGGCGGCCACGCACATCGTGTCGGTTATCTTCGCGGCGCGCGCGTCGAGAACGCCGCGGAACACTCCCGGGAATGCGAGGCAGTTGTTGACCTGATTCGGGAAATCGCCGCGCCCGGTGGCCACGACGGCGGCTCCGGCTTTGAGCGCGTCCTGCGGCATTATCTCCGGCACCGGGTTTGCCAGCGAGAATACTATCGGTTTTTTCGCCATCGCCGCCACCCATTCCGGCTTAATTATTCCCGGCCCGCAGGCGGCGGCGGCCACTACGGCGTCCGCGCCGCGCATGGCTTCCTTTATGCCGCCGACAAGCTGGTGTTCATTCGTAACCCTGCATAACTGCCGCAGCAGCGGGATAGCCGTCATGTCGAACCGTTTATGATGCAGCGCGCCGCGCTTGTCCACCAATATGATGTTGCCGGGTCTCGCCCCGGCGGTGATGAGCAGCGCCGCCGTGCGCGCGTTGGCCGCGCCCGCGCCGACAAGCGTTATTTTCGCGTCCTCCAGCCGCCTGCCGGTCAGCTCCAGCGCGCCCAGCAGCCCGGCCAGCGTCACCGCGGCGGTGCCCTGCGCGTCGTCGTGCCAGACGGGAATGTGCGACACCTGGCGCAGTTTTTGCAGCACGTCAAAACAAGCCGGAGAGGCGATGTCTTCGAGATTTATCCCGCCGAACGTCGGCGAGACGGACATGGCGAAGTCCACGATTTCGCGCGGCTGCCTGCGTCTTATGCAAAGCGGCACCGCATCCACGCCGCCCAGATATTTGAAAAGCATCGCCTTGCCTTCCATGACGGAAAGCGCGGCCAGCGGCCCCGCGTCGCCGTAACCCAGCACGCGCGTGCCGTCCGAGATTATCGCCACCGTGTTGGCGCGCGAGGTCAGCCGCCAGACCTCTGCGGGATTTTTCATCACCGCTTCCACCACCTCGCCCACGCCGGGAGTGTACCAGACGGCGAATTCCCGCGCCGAGCGCGCGGGCGCTTTCAGCGAAATCTCCGTCTTCCCGCCGTAAAACGCGTGCATGTCCAGCGATACTGAATTTTTTTTCGGACGAGAAACGGTTTTTTTGGAAGGCATCGGCGCTGTCCCCCGGTTGAAAGTGATTTAGTAAACCCAGAAATTGCAATTGACAGCGAATTCCGCTACTCAACTGCAATTTCTGGGTAAATTCTAACAAATAACGCGCGGCCATCCGCATCATGCCCGCGGTAACGGGGGGGAACGGTGTTATCTGCCCGGGAACTTTTTGAATTGCCTGGCTAAAACGCGGAAGGACTTGTAAAGAAATTCCTGCTGCCTGTCCGAATATCCCCTGAACAAGTCAGCCAGCCGGTTTGACGGCAAATGTCTGGCGGGCGGAGGCGTCTCGTCGAATAAATCGCCGGCCCTTATGCCAAAGGCGTCGGCTATTTTTTTGAGCGTGGACAGGCTGGGTTTTTTTACGCCCCGTTCCAACTGCCCGACAAAGGACAGGCGGGCGTCTATTTTCTCCGCGAGCTGCTCCTGGGTCCAGTTGCGGCGTTTGCGCTCCTCGCGGATTCTTCTGCCGATGTGCTGGTAAATCGCGTTGTCAATCATCACCATGTGCATTATCTTAACAACCGCACTTGTAGTGTGCTAGATACCAATGGGTTGTATAATGTAAAAGCACCTATGGTGTTGACGTATCGCGGAAAAGGATATATCCTTTTCCTGGACCGACACGCTTGGTTTTGCGTTCACACGGCGAACGTATATATGGTTGGGGGATTGAAATGTTCAAAACCGGAATATTCTGCCTGCTATCCATCTTTATTTTATGCGGTTCGGCGCATGCGCAATGCGCCAGCCCCGCCGGCGTGGCGGGGCAGCAGAAATATAATATCGCCGCAATCCCCAACACCATGAGCGTTTGCAACGGGACGAACTGGGTGTCGCTGAGCACCGCGCCCGGCGGTTCCAGCGGCTACGTGCAATTCAACAATTCCAGCTCTTTCGGCGGCGACAGCGGTTTGGTTTGGGACAACACCAACAAGCGGCTTGGCATAGGGACGGCTTCCCCCGCTTCCAAAGTTACGGTCAGCGGCGGCGAAGTGCAGGTCGGCGACAGCAGCGCCTCCTGTTCGTCAAGCAACGCCGGGGCGGTGCGTTATTCAGGCGGTTATCTGAAATACTGCAACGGCAATTCATGGCTGGCCCTGGCCAATTCTTCCGCCGTCGGCATCACTTTCCTGACCTCCGGCACCAGTTGGACCGTTCCCGCGAACTGGAATAACGCCAATAACAGCATCGAAGTCATCGGCGCCGGCGGTGGGAGTAGTTACGGCGGCGCGGGTGGCGGCGGCTACTCGAAAACCACCAATCTGACGCTTACCCCCGGCGCCGGTGTTGGTTATGCGGTCGGAACGGGCGGCGGGGGCGGTGTTGCCGGAGGGGATACTTATTTCAACGGCACAAGCTGCGCGGTGGCGAGCGTGTGCGCCAAAGGCGGCGGAGGCGGCACCACTTCCGGCGGCGGGCAGGGCGGGCAGGCCTCAAGCGGTGTAGGCACGGTAAAATATTCGGGAGGCAACGGCTCCGCATATTCCAATAACTACTACGTCGGCGCAGCCGGCGGCGCGGGAGGACCCTTTGGAAACGGCGGGAACGCGGGGACTGGCTTTGCTTCTGCTTATACCGGCGGCGGAGGCGGCGGTGGCGGAGGCGGGAGCAATGGGGCTAACGGACAAAGCAGCAGCACGGGAGGCGCGGGAGGGAACAATTCAGGCGGTTTCGGAGGAGGTTCGGCCGGTGTCAACGGGAACGGCGGCGCGGGAACGGCCGGCGGTGGAGGCGGGGGCTGCGGTAACGCAAACAACCCTGCCACTGGCGGCGCTGGCGGAAACGGCACGGAGTGGGCTTCAGCCGGTTCCGGCGGCGGTGGCGGCGGCTGCGGTTGGGCTTACGGCGGGACAGCCGGCTTGTACGGCGGAGGCGGCGGCCATGCCAATGGCAACGGCGGACAGGGTATCATCGTTATCACTTATACGCCGTAAACGGTAAGCCGTTTGGTAATGCCGGATACATTCTTTTATGCCAGTTACTAAACACGCAAGATTGCTCATGTGCAAGCGTGGTATTCCCGTCGCGCTGGCCGCGTGTCTGCTGCCGGCGGTGGTCTTCGCGCAAGGCGGCTATTACCCCTCGCCCAGCGGCTCGCTGAACAGATACGCGGCCACGCAACTATATGCAGGCAGCGCCGGTGATACGCTGGTCGGGATATCTTCCGCAACCGTGCCGACTGCGGACGCCGCGGTTTATACCGGAGACGTGTTCGCTTCAAACCGGACGCTTTCGCTGCGGGCTGCGGGAAATATCGTTTTCACAGCCAACCAGACGGGAACGGCAGCTTCCTTGTCCGGCATAACGCTCAAAGGCGGAGTGGATACCAACGGGCAATACAAGGCCGTCGTGTCGCCGGTAGATGTTTCAGCCGGTGGACAGGTATATCTCCAACACCTCTGCCGGTGGGACGATAACAGTTCATGTTCGTGGCCGGGCGGCGTTGCCGGCACGATTATCGCCACCGCGCAGACCGACGGCGGGACTGCGCATATCACTTTCGGTCCGTGCGTCAACTGGATAAACGCGAAGCTGTATCTCTGCTGCAATTTCACCACTCTGACACTGCCTGCCGACACGCCGCCTTCCGGCGCCGTAGAGCATACGGAGGTGCGCACTATTCCCTGCGAAACGGGTTATGTCACCCAGACAAGGTCTTACTCCTGCTCAGGCACGACGGTGAACGGCGGCGAGTGGAAGACGGTTTCGAACAATTGCGCCGCCTGCATCGCGCCGCAGCCGGAATTTCGCACGCTGAAATGCACACCGGCCCCTTCGGCTCCGCCGGAGGCGACGGTTACGGGAGAGATTACGCAGATGCGTTCCTATACCTGCCCCGGCTCCGTGGCGGGAGCATGGAAGACCATAGCCGACACCTGCGTAACCCATTCCTGCGCGCTTCCTCAGCCCGCGACGGAGACACGGACCCAGCCCTGTTCCATATATCCCGTACAGTATTCGGCAGGGGCGGAGACGCAGCAGCGCACCTGGTCCTGCGTAAACAACATTCCTGTCGTGAGCGAGTGGAAGGCCGTTTCCGGCGCCTGCCAGGTAAAGTGCCTGGCCAGCGGGCAGTTCATCAGCCGTGCCCAGCCGCTCAGCGCGGTGGAGGTGGACGCCTGGCTTTCCATCGGCGCGAAGCTGCCTGCACAGGTGCCCTTCGTCTGCAATATGTGGGGCCGGTGCTGCTGTTCCGGCAAGCTTGCGCCAATCCCGCATTGGGGTTCCCCTCCGGGACCGTTTTGGGGGTGCCAATGAGATTGCGCATTTCATTCCACGGCATAAAATGTCCCTTCGCCGCCACGGTTCTGATTGCGACACTGGCGTGGTTATATCCGTATGAGGCATACGGAGGGGAGACGATGACTCTTAAAGTCTATTACCCGCCGCCTTCGATGGTCGCGGGCTACGGGATTTCAAACACTTTGAACTTCTTCGACGCCGGGGGCAGGAATATGCTGTTGCTGTCCACCGGAACCGCCTCCTCAGGCGGCACGCCCGCGGGCATACTCGACACCGGCTCCGGCGGCGATATGAATATTGTCGCGCAAAACGGCTATATCTGGCTTGCCCCGTCGGGGCGTAAAATAGTTTTCAACAGCGGTCTCGGCCTTTCGCCCGCCAACGGGGATATGCCGAGCTTCTGCGTCTGGAAATCGCTTGCGAAAGCCGCCGGCGCGGCAGCCGTGTTTTGTCCCGCCTCGCAGCCGACGGCTATCGCCCTGGCGGATATCAACAAGCATATAACCTACGACACGGGCGATATCGGGGACTCCTCCGGCTACCTGCTTTGCTGCGCCGCCGGCATCGTCGAACCCTTCACGGCCTCCGTCGCGCTGCCGCAGCCGCCGTCTCCGTCTCCGCCCGGCTCGGTGCCGCCGAAACTGCCCTGTTATCCGCCCGCGCCGGACATTGACATCAGCAAAACCTGTCCCGCAGGGCAAAAAGGGTATATAACCAAAATGCGGTTCTACACCTGCCCCGGCCCGAAGGCGGGGGTATGGACGGTTATGGCCGACTCGTGCATAACAGCGCCCCCCTGCGTGCTGCCGAGAGACGAGGTGCAGGAGTTGAACTGTCCCTATCCGCAGACCGGCAGCATTACGCAAATAAGAACCTGGCATTGCCAGGGTTCCACTCCTGTCGCCGACCCGTGGGTGACGACCTCAACAACCTGCAAGAAGACGTGCCTCAATGCCGGAGAGCCGTACTATCTGGGGCAGGAATGCTGTTCGGGCTTTGACTATTCCTCCAACAACTGCGCGTATTGCGGATGAGAACGGATTACGATATGGCGCATCATACTATGGTTTGCCGGCGGTGTGTTGCCAGGGCGCTGGCGGCTGTAACGTTGCTTCTGTGTGCCTCTCCGCAACCGCGCGCAGAGGAATTTTCCGTCACCACAAACTATCCCCAGCCGTATTCCAAAATGCGCAGCGTATCCGTCCATTCGTCCGCCGGCGGCGGGGGCTTTGCCGCGGGCGGCGCTTTCAGCACCGGCGGGACGGAGCAGCGGATATATATCGGCAATCTCGACGGAGCTAAATCGGCGTTGGACCCGCAAAAACTCGTCCCGCCGGGCTTGTACGGAATTTACCGGCCCTACGACGATTTAGTGCTCGCTGCCGGCGGCGCGCTGGAACTCTCCGCCGGCTCCGGCGGGCTTGTCAAGTTGGCGGGGAACACCTTGCTGGGAAGGGTCTGCAAATGGATGGCGCAGTCCCAATGCCCCGGCGGCGGCGAGGTGTGGACGCCCATTGGCGTGGGAAGCACGAACTTGGACGGAAGCGACATCAGTTATTCATCGGGCACATATTACGGCGCCGTGCTGTGCTGCCGGTTTGAGACCGGCAGAGTGGTGGTCGTTTCCGCAACGGGGAACTGCGTCCGCCCGCCGGACGAGACGCAAACGCTCGATTGTCCCGCCGGTCAGAGCGGAGCGGTTACGCAGGCGCGGGTTTATACCTGCCCCGGTCCGGTCGCGGGACCGTGGGCGACCGTTTCCAACAATTGCACTTCCTGCGTCGCGCCTTTGCCGGAAACCGACATCGAAAGTTGTCCCGCCGGCGCTTTATCCGGCAAAATCACGAAAGTCACAACCTATGCCTGTCCCGGCCCGACGCCGCAGGAATGGACGGCTTCGGACTCCTGCGTTTATCCTCCCCCCGTGGCAGACTGTGTTCTGCCGCCGGTCAATCCGCTGACGCGGCTTATCAGCTGCTGCCCGGGTTTGATAGGGACAATCACGCAGCAAAAACAGCTTTCCTGCGTCAACGGCGTCCCCCAGGGCGACTGGAAAAACGTGTCAAACACGTGCAGGCTCGGCGAGAATTGCTGGTACAACTCCGGCTGCGCCTCCGGCATACAGTGCTGGTCGACATGTTCGCCGCGATGCAATTGAAGCGCGCAATAAGGGGAGGCGCTGTTGTTTTTCGAGTATTCCGATTTCCACAGCAGCCCGCTGATGGCGACAAAAATTGGCTTTTTTGATAGAATATGTCTGCTGGCGCTTGCGCCCCGAAGTTCGCGGCGGAGAAACCGGTCCGACGTTCAATGCCACCGTAGCTCAGCGGTAGAGCGGACGTTTCATAAGCGTTAGGCCGGAGGTTCGACCCCTCCCGGTGGCATTTTTCTTTTCCCCCATCATAATCATTCGGCTCTGCTCGTTTGCGCAACGGTTGCAACCGTTGCGCCCTTGTCGCACGCGCGCAAAGGTTATTATAATAGACGCATGCAAGGGGGCGCGATGCGCGGCGAAATGATTCTTTACGGCGCGTTTCTGGTCATCTTTTTTTACGGCGCGGCGTTTTTGGCGGGACGCAAACCTTCCGTTGGAAAAAACCGGACGGAGGAAGATGCTCCCGGCGTGCGTCCGGATTTTCCCCCGCAAACCATGCTCGGCCCTGTTTTTCTGGCCGCTGCGGCGGCGCTTGCCGGCTGGGCGGCTTACGCGGCGCAATCGGAAACTTCCTGCGGCAGCGTGGTATTTTTCACGGCGCTCGTCGCGTTCGCTCTGGCATACGCGGCGAAAATGGATGTCTTCGGCGGCAACGACTGATGCCGGATTCCAACCCCTGCGGCTGGCTGCGCCGCCTGCGCACGCTGAGGTTTTACGTGGCCAGCCCGCTTTGCTCGTGCTGCGCCGCCGAGGTCAGCCAGGCTTTCGCGCCGCAGTACGACGCGGCTTTCGCGGGAATGGAGCAGGCGCCCTCGCCGGAGCAGGCGGACGTTCTGGTGCTTGCCGGCCCGGTCACAAAAAAAGCCGCGCCGGAGCTTAAAAGAATTTACGACGCCATGCCGGAGCCAAAGTACGTCATAGCTTTCGGCGCGTGCGCGCTCTCCGGCGGGGCGTTTTTCGATTCCTACGCCGTGGCGAAAGGCGCGGCGAAAGTCGTGCCGGTGGATTTGACGGTGGGCGGCTGCCCGCCGCGTCCGCTGGATTTCATAGCGGCGGTGCGCAGGCTGCGCGAAGGGTGTCCCGATGAATGCTGAACCGATGGATGCCGTTCTGACGCTGCTGCGGACGGCGGACTCCGGCGCGGCGCGTGTCAAACCGCGCGGCGCGGATTTCGCGGTTTATCAGGTTTCAAAGGACTCGGCGCTTCAGGCGCTTGGCGCGCTGCGGAGCGCCGGCGGGTTCGACACGCTGGAGACAATAATCGCCTCCGACCTGACCGGCGGACTCAACCGCCGCGGCTACAGCTATCCGCCGGGGCATCCGGCGCGCGAAAGCGCGGCAAATCGCGGGCGCGCGGGCGGCGCCGGAAAAATGGAGCTCACCTATATGCTGTCCTCCGGCATGGCGCAATCCCGGACGGCGGTGCGAATAGCGCTGCCGCATACGGAATTGAAAGTACCATCCGTGCGGGAAATATACCCCGCGGCGGACAGGCTCGAGCGCGAGATTTACGATATGTTCGGCGTGGTGTTTTCCGGGCGCGAGATATCGCGCCTGCTGACCCACGAAGGCTCGGCGGATTTTCCGCTGAGAAAAGAGTACATCCACAGTTACGACATTTTGGATTGATTCAGGAGGATACGATGGCCTTTTGGAATAACGACCAGCCGGACGCCACTCCCAAACCCGCGGTGCGCGTTACGCCGCCTCAGCCGCCCGCCCAGCCGGCGCCGCCGCCCCAGCCGCAGGCGGTCCAGCCGCCGCAGGCACAGATTCAGCCGCAGGCGCAGCATCCGCCGCAGCCGCAGGCAAAGACGCCGCAGCAGGTCCAGCCGCAGCCGGCGCGCCAGTCGCTCGAGGAAAGATTCAGCATGATGATGAAGAACTCGGCGCGCACCCCGGCGATAGATTTGGCCATCCAGATAAGCGACCTCGTGCTCGAGGAGGCTGTGGCCAACCGCGCCAGCGACGTGCATTTCGAGTATCACGGCAACAACCTGCGCATACGCTTCCGTGTTGACGGCATTTTGCAGGACGCGCTCGTGCTGCCGCGCAACCAGAACATACCCATAACGCAGCGCCTGCGCGTGCTGGCTGGCTTCGACCCCGAGCCGCCCGCCACCTACCGCACCGAGGAGGGCCGGTTCCAGAAAATACTCTCCGGCAGGCCGATACAGGTGCGCCTTTCCGCTTTTCCGACGATAAACGGCGAGAAGCTGGTGCTGCGCGTGCTTGACCGCACGCAGATGGGCCTCAATCTCGACCAGCTGGGCCTCGCTCCCGAGGCGCTGGACACGCTGCAAAAAATCATACACAGCCCCTACGGCATATTTTTCGTCACCGGCGCCACCGGCAGCGGCAAGACCACCACGCTCTACGCCATGGTGAAAACAGTCAGCACGCCGATGATAAACATCATCACGCTGGAGGACCCCGTCGAGTACCGCATGGAGAGCATCAACCAGGCGCAGATAAACCACAAGACGGGCTTCGGCTGGGGCGAGGGGCTGCGCACCATACTGCGCCAGGACCCCGATATCGTCATGGTGGGCGAGGTGCGCGACAAGGAGACCGCCGAAATCAGCATGCGCGCCGCGCTCACCGGCCACCTGATATTCACCACGCTGCACACCATAAGCGCGGCGGGCGTGGTGGAGCGCCTGTTTGAAATGGGAATACCGCCCTTTCTGATAGCCTCTTCCATGCTCGGCTCCATGGCCCAGCGGCTGGTGCGCAAGGTCTGTCCCCAGTGCTCCGTGGACGCCGCGCCTCCTCCCGTGGCGGCGGTGGAGGAATTCGTGAAATCGCTGGACCCCGTGGAGGCCAAGTCGGTCAAGGACATCATTTACGCCCCAGGCGGCAGGTTCAAGGTGGAAAAAGGCTGCCCCGTCTGCCGCGGCACCGGCTATCTGGGCCGCGTCGGCATTTTCGAGATGATGATTATGAACGAGGTGCTGCGCAACCAGGTGCTTGAGCATAATTCCACGGACGTGCTGCGCCGCACCGCCGTGCAGAACGGCATGCGCACGCTGCTCATGGACGGCATCTCCAAGGCCGCCGCGGGGCAGACCACGATAGCCGAAGTCCTGCGCGTCACCGCGACGATGGTCTGACGCCGGTGGAAAACAGCGCGCCGCTTTGCGAAACGGAGTTCGTCCCCGCGCTTGCGCGCGGGGGCGGGGCGGAGTCGCGGCTGACGCTGACGCTGTCGCTGTCGGGTGAGAGAATCGTTTCCTCCCGGCTGGAAAGCGGCTTCTGCCATCGCGGCGCGGAAAAACTTTTCGAGCGGCGCGCCTGGCGGCAGTGCGCGCTGCTCGCGGAACGGCTGGACCCTTTTTCCCCCGCGCATCACGCGCTGTGCTGGTCCCTGGCGGCGGAACGCCTCGCGGGATTCACGCCGGTAAAGCGCGCCCGCGTAACCCGCGTTGGCGTCTGCGAGCTTGAGCGCATAGCCAGCCATCTTGCCTTTTTTTACCGCCTTGCGCAGGCTATCGGCTATGACGGCCTGTCTGCCTGCGCCTTGCGCGACAGGGAGCTGGCGCTGTCCCTTTTTGAGTTGCTGTGCGGCTCCCGCGCGGCGTTCGGCGCGGTGCGCCCGTTCGAAAACGGGGCCGAGCCGGGCGAGGAGTTTCTGGACCGCGCCAACGAATTTTGCGATTACCTCGAAGCCCGCCTGTCCGAATACGCTTCCCTCACCGTCTCAAACCCCTCTTTTGCCGCCTGCGCGCGCGGCGCGGGCAGGATAGGGCTGCAAACCGCGGCAGCCTGTTCACTTTCCGGTCCGAATCTGCGCGCCTGCGGCGCCGCGTCCGATTTGCGCAAGTCCTCGCCCTACTGCGGCTATGAAGAGTACGAGTTCCAAACCGCAACCGGCGCGGACGGCTGCGCGCTGGCCCGCGTGCGGGTGCGGCTGGAGGAAATGGCGCAATCTTCCTCGCTGCTGCGCGCCTGCCTTGAGAAACTGGAGTTTCCGCAGAAATACGGCCTCGACAGCGCGCAATCCTCCGGGCCCGGCGGCGCGGCGGACGGGCAGCCGGAAGGCGAGGTTTACGCCTGCGTGGAATCGCCGCGGGGACGCCTCTCGTGCTACATCCGTTCCGACGGCGGAAAACATCCGGCGCGGGTCCATTTCCGGGCGCCGTCGTTTTTCGCCCAGGGGGCGCTGGCGCCGGCGCTCAAAAACGCCCAAAGCGTTTTCGAAGCCGCGCTGATAACGGCTTCGCTGGACATTTCCTCCCCCGAGGCGGACAGATAGATGCCCGCCTCCGCATTCGATCGCCGCGTCTGGCTGCCACGCCTGTGGAAAAATCCGTTTTCAGGGCCGGGCTGGCGTGCGGCCGTCGCGGCGGCGGCGCTGTGCGCGCTGCTGACATATCTGGCGCACCTGACAGGGCCGCTTGCGCCGCGCGTTGCCCTGCTGCGCGCCGGCGCGTTGTCCGCCGGCGGGACTGCCGGCGGCATCCTCTGGAGCGCCGCCTCAATCGCCGCGCTCGCTGCGTGGACGATTTTCGCGGCATCGTTTTCTCTCTGGATTGCGGACAAGACGGCCGTCATGCCGCAAAATTCCGTACGCGCCGGGGAACTTGTTTTCGGCTGGGCGGCCTATCCCGCTTTATGGCTTAAGAGTCTTTTCGCCCGGTCTCGCGCCGGACATGCCGGAGGGGCGTACGCGCTGGCCGCCGCTTCGGCGGCGTTTTTCGCGGCTTTCGCCGCGCCGGAGCCGGCGCTGGAATATTCCGGCGAGTCCACGCCGCTTTTGTGGCTGTTGTGCGCGGGGACGGTTTTTTCGACGCTGGTTTTTTACGCGGGGTGGAGCTCCTGCGCGGTTTCCTCCCGGCTTGGCGCGCTGCGCTCGGCCAGGCAGTTCGCCGCGTGCGAGTCCGCGCGGTTCATAGCGGCGGCTTGCGCGATTGCCTGCGCGGGCGGGGCCTCGGTGTCCGCCGCCGCGCAGGGACAGGCGGGATTCTGGTTCGGCGCGCTGCCGCGCTGGTTCGCGTTCTTTCCGGTCGCGGGACAACTGGCCTTTTTCGTTTACGCCGCCGCTTCGCTCGCGCTGTGCCAGTACGGCGCTTTCGCGCATCCGGCGGGGAACGAGATTTACGGCGGCTGGGCGGCGGCGGGCCGACCCGTGCATTTCGCGCTGGCGCAATTCGCGCGCGGAGCCAATCTGTTCATTTGCGCGTTTTTGGGAGCGGCGCTGTTTCTGGGCGGGCCGGGAACCGCGGCGGGCTATGCGCCCGGCTGGTTTGTGCTGCTGGCGAAGACATTTCTGCTTGTCGCGCTGCTGGGATTGGGCGCGTCCGCGTTCTCGCCGGCGGGGCCCGCCGTGGCGGAACGCTTCGGCTGGAAGATAATGCTGCCGCTGGCGCTGCTGGCGTTTGCGGTTACGGGGGTGTGGCTGTGGCTGGCTTGAGATACCTGACGGGGCTGGCGTCTTCGCTGTCCGCGGTTAAAACTGCCGCGCTGGGATTTTTGCGTCCCTCCCCGGCGGCGCGTCCTGCGTATGATAAAGGCGTCCGCGCGGAATTTGGCATAGACATGAGCAAGTGCGATTTTTGCGGCGAGTGCGCCGCCAACTGCCCTGGCGATTGCATAACGCTGGCGGGAGAGCGCGCGGTTTGCGCCGCTTTGTCGCGCTGCATAGGCTGCGGCGAATGCGCGAGAGCCTGTCCTGAAAGCGCGATTTCAATACAATCCGGCCCCGCCCGCATCCTCGGTGCGGACGGCGTTGTTGATTCTGTCTGGAAAAAATCAGCAAACGCAGCCTCGGGGAGCGCCGATGGTTGAGGCCGCGATTTTCTACATTTTTGCCGCGGCGGCCATCGTCTCGGCGTTTGCCTGCGCGTTTTCCGCCACGGCATACGGCGCGGCGCGCTGCTACGCAGTGTTCTGCGGCGCGGCCTGCGGTCTTTGCGCGTCGGCGGGCTGCATGGAGGGCGCGGCTGCTTTGCTGGTCTGCGGCCTCGCGGCCTCGGCGCTGCTGGCCGCCCGCCTGCCGGCTGGGCGCGAAAAACCGCTTCCCGCCGCCGTGCCCGCGGCGGTGCTCACCGCGCTGGCGGCTGCGGGATTTGCTGCCGCCTTCTGGAAAGCGCTTTCGCGGCAACCCGTCGCTGCGGCATACCCCGCTCAAGGCCGCGCCGCCGGCTGCATGACGGGGGAATACGCTCCGGTATTTTTGTTGCTGGGAGGCGCGTTATTGGCCGCCGCCGCGGCGGTTGTCTGGCTGCTTGCGCCTGACAGGAGGCTTGATAAATGACAACCACCCATTATGCCGCCGCTTCCTGTCTCATATTTATCGCCGCTATCGCCGCTGCGGCGCTGCGCAGGAATCCTTTCAGCCTGTTATGCGGCGCGGGGCTGGTTTTCGGCGCGGCGGCGGTCAACTTCGCCGCATCCGGCGGCGGGGCGCGCGATGACGGCGGGAACTGTTTTCTTGTCGTTTTGGCGGCAGCGCTGCTCTGCGGCGCGCTGGCCTGCGGCTGCGCGGCTGCGCTGGCGCTGCGCAAGGGAGATTGCGAACAGGCTCGGAAAAACAAAGCGGGAGACGGCGGGGAATCATGAGCGGGATTCTTTTTTTTCTGCCGTTCGTGTGCGTTTCGGGCGCGCTGCTTATAGCGGTGATGAAAACTCCCGCGCGCCGGGCGTGGGCCGCGATTGCTTCCTGCGGCGTTCTTTTTCTGGCGGCGCTGTGGTTTTTCAAGGCTGCGGCGGAGGGTTCGCTGCAACTGCCGCTGGTCTCCGGTTTTTCCTGGTTCGATCTTCCCTATTTCGAGACCGCGGCGGGGATTTATGCCGACGGGTTTTCCGCGGCCGCGGTCCTGGCTGTCGCCTCCTGCGGGTTTTTATGCGCGTTGTACGCGGCGGGAGAATCGCCGCGGCGCGGCGGCGCTTTCGCCGCGAGGACATTGTTCTCGGGCGCCGCGCTGGGCGCTGTTGTTGCAGGCAATCTGCTGTGGCTTTTCGTCTTCTGGCAGATGCAAACGCTGGCTGTTTTCCTGGCCTGCGCCCGCGCCGAAAATGCGGACGGCGGGCGGGAGCTGCAAACCATACTGGCCGGCAGTCTCGCGGCGGATTTCGCCCTGCTGGCGGCCGCGTTGTACGCGCTGTCGGCGCTGGGCACGGTGCGGCTGGCCCAGCTTTTCGAGCTGTGTTCCCGCGGCCTGGCCCCGAGCCGCGAATTGTCCGTGTTTTGCGCGCTTGTCATGGCGGCGGTTTTCATAAAATCCGGGCAGTTTCCCTTTTCACGGTGGCTGAAATCCGCCGCGGAGCGCGGCGGCCCCGCCTTTGCCGCGCTGCTGGTTTCCGCCGGCATATTTTCGGCGGCGAGCCTGCCGGCGAGGCTGTATCCGCTGTTTGCCGCCGGCGGCGGAGCGCGCCTTGCGCTTTTTGCGGCGGCTTCGGCCAGTGCGGCGTTGTGCGCCGTTTCCGCCGCGACGGCGAAAAGCGTTTATTCCGCCGCCGCTCTTGCCGCCGCCGCGCAGGCCGCGCTGGCGCTGGGCGCTCTGGGCGCAGGAATATACGCTCCGGCTGTGTTTCACCTGTTCAACTGCGCGCTGCTGGCGGCGCTGCTGATGTTTTGCGCGGGCGCGCTGTCAGCCGCGGCGGGCTCGCCGCGTTTTGCGGAAATGTCGGGGCTGAAGTTCACCATGCCGGTCACGCAGCTTTTTTTCATCGTCTGCGCGCTGGCGCTGTGCGGGCTGCCGCCGTTGAGCGGTTTTTACTCGCTTTCCAGAATAATAGCCGTAACCGCCGCCTCGGAAACGGCCGCTTACCCCGTTTTGCTGGCGGTCGCGGCTTTGTGCGCGCTGTCGGTGGCGAGCGTGGGCGCGCGCGCGTTCAGGGGAAACATACCGCCGGCGCGGGAAACGGCTTATCAGACGCCGCCAGCCATGCACGCGCCGATGGTGTTTCTCGCTGTCGCGGCGTTCTTTTCGGGTTGGGCGCTGTCGCATAACCGTCTGTTTTCGCTGCTGGTAACGCCGCCGCAGGTGCCGGCGCAGGATGAGCTGCCTTTGCTGCCTGTTGTCCTGCCGTACGCGCTTGCGCTGGCGGCGGGCGCGGTTCTGCCGCTTTATCTGTTGACCGGCGGACACGGATTGCCGTCCGGCATCAGGCGAGTTTTGGAGCCGCTGGCCGGACTGTCCGCCGGGGGCTTCGGCTCTGATGCGGCCGTTGCCGCCGTTGACGGCGGGGTTGCGCGGGGAATGAAGGCGCTTGGCCTGCTGGAAAGCGAAATTGCCGCCGCTTTCGCGCGCGGCGCGGCGTTTGCCGCAGCCGCGCCGGGATTGGCGGTTTCAGCCGCAACGGCGGCGGGGCGGGAGTTCGCAGCCGCGCTGGCTCGCCCGCTGGCGGCGCTGGGCAACGGCGCGTATGAAATTTACCGCGCGCAGCCGCAGACCGCGTTCGCGGTTTCAGCGCTGGCCGCAGCGTGCATGGCGGTTTACGCCGTTTTCAGATAATGGCGACAGGAGCGGATTTATGAGCTTGTCTTTTCTCGTGGTGGCCGTGCCCGTGCTGGGGGCTGCGTGCCAGACTTTGGCTCCGGCGGGCAGTCTGCGCGCCGCGCGCGGCTGCGCGGCGGCGTTTGCCGCGCTGGAACTGGCGCTTTGCGCGCTGGCGGCGCTTCTTTTCGACAGATACGACCCCGCCGTCCAGTTGGCGACGGCGAGACCGTGGATTGACACGCTCGGAATCGGATTCCGCACCGGTTTCGACGGGGTTTCGCTCTGGCTGCTGCTTGCCGGAGCGCTTGTGGCGCTTTGCTGCGTTCTTTATCCGCGGGGGATGGAGGGGCGTCCGCGCGAATACTATTTCTGGCTTTTTCTGCTGGAGGCGGCATTCGCGGGCATTCTGGTTTCGCGGGACATGTTTTTGCTCGGCGCATTTTGGATAGCCTATGCAGTGCCGGTTTATTTCCTGGAAGGCCTCCGGGAAGGGGAACAGGACGGCGCAGCCGCCTCGGGGCACCTTATTTATTCGGTTGCGACGTCCGCGCTCATGATGGCGGCGATAACCGCGTTGTACACGCTCGCCAAAGCCCGCTCGTTTTCCGCCAGGGATATTTTCCAGGCCGGAGCCTCGCTTTCGGGCGAGGCGCAGTGCTGGATATTCGCCGCCTTCATGGCTGCCGCAGCGGCGCGCGCGCCGCTGCCGCCGTTTCATAGCTGGCTGGGCGGCTCGTTGAGGCGCGCGCCGGCCTCCGGCGCGGCGATTTTCGGATTCGGCGCGATAACCGGCGTGTATCTGGCGCTCAAAGCCGCCGCCGTGCTGCCCGGCGGGGCCTTCGGGCTTTCGTGGCCGCTGCTCACCCTGTGCGCCGCAAGCGCGCTTTATTGCGCGGCGCTGGCCGTATCGGCGGAGGAGATGCAGACGGCTGTCGCCTGGTCCGGCGCGGCTTTTTCGGCTGTGCTGCTGGCGGGCGCGGTGTCGGGCTCCGTCACGGCGCGCGCGGGCGCCGTGCTGGGCGCGTGCTGCGCCGGCGCCGCCGCGGCGGCGCTGTTGCTGCTGGGCGACGCGCTGCGGCAGCGGTTTCAAAATCCGCTGTCGGCGCGCGGGCTCCTGCAATCCATGCCGGTATTTTCGGCGCTGTTCATAGTCTGCGCCGCCTCGCTTGCCGCGCTGCCGCCGACGGGAGGATTTGCGGGCGCATATCTCGCGCTTGCCGGACTGTTTCCCGGCTATCCCTGGCACGCGGCTGCGGGCATGGCCGCCATACTGGCCGTCGCGCTGCTTGCGGCGCTGGCTTGCCGGAGGCTGCTGTGGGGGGATTTCGACGCCGGCCTCCAGACGCCAGACATAAGGCCGCTCGAGGCCGTCGCAATTGTGCCGCTGGCAGTTTTCACGCTGCTGTGCGGGATATATCCGAAACTGCTGCTGGATTACATCGTGCCCGCTGTAACCGAATTGGGACGACTGCGCAATTAAATCATGACACCGGCATTGTCGGCTTTTATCGCGCCTTCCGCCGCTTTAGCGGCGGGAGTGGCGGCGCTGCTCTTCGACGGCGGCAAGCGCGGCGGGAAGGCGCTTGCGCTGTTTTTCTGCGTGTTCACGGCGGCTGCGGCGGCGTTTTGCGCGGCATACGGAACGTATGGCGCCGGAGAAGCATGGGAATATTCCGCGCTGTCCGCGTTTTGCGATATCTCCGTTGCCGTTCTGGCGCTGCTGTGCCTGCCGCTGGCCGCCGGAGGGGACGCGCTTTCTTCGACCGGTTTCACGCTGCTGGCAGGAACGGGCGTGATGTGCGCCGCGCGCGGCTCGAACCCCGCTTTTCTGGTCACGGCGCAGGCGCTGGCGATGTTTGCGCTGACGGCCCTGTTTTCGGGCGGCAGGGAACGCCTTCGCGCGCAGGCCGCGGTATCGTGGATTTTTCCCGCTGTTTTCGCGCTGGCGCTTTCACTGTTCGGGTTTTCTCTTATGCGGCACGGCGGCGGCTTGTACGGCGCGGGGATAACGCTGCTTTGCGCGGGCGGGTTTTGCCTTTGCGGCCTGTTTCCGTTCGGGCTGGCGCTGCCGGAGGTTTTCGGCGGGGCTGGCGCTGCCCGCTGCGCCTTTTACGCGGCGGCGGTGATGCCGCTGTCGGCGATTGCGCTTGTTTTTCCGCTGAGTCTGTCCGGCGATGCAGCGGCGGTCAGGGCCGCCGTCGCGGCGCTGGGCGCGGTGTCTGCCACGCTGGCCTCGTTAGCCGCCCTGCGCGAGCCCCGGCCCGCCAGAGTGGTTGCTTTGGCGGTCTGCGCCTCCGCGGGATGGATTGTCTGCGCCGCGGCGGGCGCGGAGTCCGCCCGTGCCGCGGTGGCGCTGGCGGTGGCGCACGCGGCTGCCGCCGGCGGACTGTGCGCGGCGCTGGCGCTGGTTTCCGGCGATGATTCAGGCGGCGGTTCGCCGGAAAATATGGAGGTTTTCAGTGGCTTGTGGAGACTGTCTCCGGGCGCGGCTTTCGCGCTGGCGGCGGTGTTGTTTTCCAACGCGGGGGCGCCGTTTACCGCCGGGTTCGCGGCCAGGTTTTATTCGCTCGTCTCTATGGTTCGCGCGGGGACAAATCCGCTTATTTGCTCCGCGCTGGCGCTGGATGCGGTTCTGGCCGCCGCGCTGGCGGCGAGATTTTTGCGCCCCGCGTTTTTCGGCGAGCCGCAGGCGGACAAAAGCATCCCCTCCGGCGGGGCCGCGTCTATGGTATTGGCGGTATGCGCGCTGGCGACGATTTTGCCGGGAATCGTGCCGCAATTGCTGCTTTACGCCGCCGGTTTGGCGGCGCGCAATTGACAAGGCGCGCTATGGGCGCTAGAATCGTAACATGAAAAACGTTATAAGATTTGCCGCCGGGCTGTTCTGGGCGGCCTCCACGCTGGCGCTGGGCTGGTTTATCGCCACAGTGCTGAGTGCGGAGGATGACACGCGCCTGGGCCTGGCGTGGCTGGTTGTTTGCGGCGCGGTATTTGCCGCCGTTTCGCTTCTGGCCTATCTCGGCCTGAGGGCGGGCAGCGATGATGACGGCGACGAGGAATGACACAATCTGACGTCGCGATATACGGCGCTGCCGCCGTGCTGCCTGACTCCCGCCGCATATCCGACATTTTAATCAAAAACGGCCGCATAACCGCAATCCTCAAACATACCGGCAGGAAGCCCGCCGCCCGGCGCATAATAGACGCGCGCGGAAAAACCGCGCTGTCCGGCGTGGTGGACCCGCATGTGCATTTCAATCTGCCCGCAGGGAATATTGTGACGGCGGACGACTTCGTTTCGGGTTCGCTCTCCGCGCTGGCTGGCGGCGTTACCACTGTGCTGGATTTTACCACGCAGGGCGCGGGAACGCCGCTGGCCGGCGGCATCGCCTCGCGGCTGGAAGAGATGAAGGGCGCGCTGCATTGCGATTACGCGTTGCATTGCGTAATCCCGTCGTGGAAAAAACTGCGCCGGCCCGGAGAGCAGATGCGCCGCGCCGCGCTCCGCGGCGTGACCAGCTTCAAGATGTTCATGATTTACGAGTCGCGCGGGATGCGGGCAGACGACGCGGATTTGTATCAGGCCCTGCTGGCGTCAAAAAGCTGCGGCGCGCTGGTCTGCCTCCATGCGGAGTCCGATACGATAATAAACCATCTGATTGCGGTTCACAAGGGCGAAGGCGCGCGGGGACACGCGCGGTCACGGCCTGATTTCACGGAATGGGAAGCCGTTCAGCGCGCGCTGGTATGGACGGAGGCGGCGAAGGCGGGAGTTTATTTCGTGCATCTCTCGGCGGGGCGTTCGGCGGAGATAATCGGCGCTGCGCGGGCGCGTGGGATACAGGCAATGGGCGAAACCTGTCCGCAGTACCTGACTCTCGACGACAGCATTTTCTCCCGCAAAAACGGGCATTATTACGCCACCTGCCCGCAGGTTAAAACCAAAAAGGATTCCGCCGGATTGTGGCGCGGGCTCAGGGAAGGCACGATTTCCACCGTCGGCACCGATTCCTGCACTTTCACTGCCGCCCAAAAAAACCGCTGGGGCGGAGACTTCACGAAAATCCCATGTGGCATGCCAGGCGTGGAAACCGCGCTGCCGCTGCTTTATACCCACGGCGTGCTGGCAGGAAAAATTTCGCTTGTCGAACTTTCACGGTTGCTGAGCGCCAATCCGGCGAAAATCATGGGGCTCTATCCGCGCAAGGGCGCGTTGATAAAAGGCGCGGACGCCGATATTGTCCTGATAGACCCGCGGTTTTCAAAAACGGTTGACTGGCGCAAAATGCAATCTAATTGCGATTGGAATCCGTATCAGGGAATGAAGCTGAAAGGCTGGCCGGAAACCGTTTTGCTGAGGGGCGAGATTGTGGTGGAGGGCGGAGCGCCGGTGAAAGGCGCGCCGAAGGGTCGTTTCACGCCGTGCGGCAGGCCGGCTTTTGTCTGACAGCGGCTATGTCCGCCCGAATGGCGGCGGTTAATTCCGCAACGCTGTTGAATCTGGTCTCGCCGCGCAGCAGCGAGATGAATTCCACTTCCAGTTCCATTCCGTAAATATCCCGCGAAAAATCGAGTATATGCACCTCGCACAGCGGCGCCGCCGCGTGGACGGGGTTCACCGTCGGGCGAAAGCCCACGTTGGCTACGGCGCAGAACTCGCGCCCGTCCAGCCGCGCGCGGGCGTCGAAAACGCCGCGCGGCAGTATTTTGCGCTCGTCAACGGCAAGATTCGCCGTGGGAAAACCCAGCTTTCGGCCAACCCCCTCGCCTTTTATGACCATGCCTTTGGCGGTATAGTTTCTGCCCAGCAGCGCGGCGGCCTCCGAGACTTTCCCCGCGTGCAAAAACGCGCGTATGGCCGAAGAGGATATCTTATGCCCGCCGGATTTCACAAAGTGCATCACCGCCAGCGAAATGTTTTTTTCGGCGCATTTCTGCCGCAGCCAGTTGACGTGGCCCGCGCGGTTTTTGCCGAAGGCGAAATCCTGCCCCGCCAGCAGGCCGCCCGCGTGCAGCTTGCCGATAATGACTTCAGCGAAAAACTTTTCAGGGCTTTCGTTTGCCAGTTCCTTCGTAAACTCCACCGGCGCGGCATGGTCCACACCGCAGTTGAAAATAAGCCGCTCGCGCTCGGCGGGAAGGGTCAACATGCTCTGCGCGGTCTTGCCTGAAAGCACAGCCTTCGGCGGCACAGGAAAATAAGCGGCGCAACTTTTCAACCCAAGCTCGCCAGCCTCGCGTGCCAGCGCACGCAAAATCTCACGGTGCCCCAAATGCACCCCGTCAAACGTCCCCACAGTAATGAAGTTTTTCATGGAAAACTAAACATTTTCAGACACGTGTGTTTACCACTTTCTTCTTTTCCAATCTTGATATAGTCACTTTGCATATTCAACGGCAGAAAGCCTCAGTTTGTTTCTTTTTCTAACTACAATGCCTTTCCCTTCCATCTCCGCGTATTTAACAATAAGAATTTCTCTATTATCTCCATACTGTTGGAGTAATGACCTTAGAGCTTCTCGTTGTCTCATATACCCCCCTATAACTTGCAGATTTGCTAGTTGAATTTCATGCTTATACTTCGTCCGAAAAGACGGAACTTTGGATTCCTGCTTTTTCAAATAGTCTTTGAAAGTATATTTCTTTTCCATAAACTTCTTATATTCATGACAGTGGGAGTATTCTGGGTTCTAAAGCGGCGCGGGTCAGGGGGCGGATGGAGTCGGAGGTGATGGCGTCTTCCACCTTGTAAGGGCCGATGCTCAGGCGGCGGAGGGTTTTTAGGTGCGCGCCGCAGCCGAAGGTTTGGCCCAGCATGTGCGCAAGCGAGCGGACGTAGGTGCCGCTGGCGCATTTTACGGTGAACGCCAGTTCGGGAGTTTTCCAGTCGAGGCCTTCCCAGCCGTAGATTGTGACCTTGCGTTCCATTCGCAGCGGCAGTTCGCCGCCGCGCCTTGCTATGCGGTGCAGCGGCTCGCCGTGGAATTTTATAGCGGAATAGGGAGGAATAAGCTGCGTTATCTCGCCGGTGAAGGCGGCGATGGCGGCGTCGAGGCGTTCTTTGGAAATTTCCGGTACCGGGGCTTCGGATACGACTTTTCCGGCGGCGTCCCAGGTGTCGGTAGCCGAGCCGAAAGAAATCACGCCGCTGTAGGTTTTGGGGGCGAGTTGGAATTCCGTCTGGCGCAGCACGGCGGGGCCGATTAGAAGTATCAGCAGTCCGGTGGCGGCGGGGTCGAGCGTGCCGGCATGGCCTATGCGCTTTACGCCGAGCCTGTTGCGCACCACCTGCACCGCGTCGTGAGATGTCCAGCCTGCGGATTTGTCAACCAGCAGGAGACCGCTTAGCAGGGGAGTGTCAGGCTTTTGTTGAGATTGCGCGCCGTTGGGCATCATCTTGAGCCGCTTTTACTGCGGCGAGAACTTTAGGCCGGATTTGCTCCAGCGGCAGGGTGGATTTGCAGCCGGCGGCGGTTTTATGCCCGCCGCCGCCGAAAGATTTGGCTATCCGGCTCACGTCCACAAGGCCTTTGGAGCGGAAATTGACCGCGATGCGCGACTCTTCCTCACGGAAAAGAAGCGATACCTGCACGCCCGGCGCCATGAGGCCGTAATTGACTATATCCTCGGTATGCTGCGGCAGCGCTTTGGCCGCGAGGATGTCGGCGCGGGTAAGCCCGGACACGGCGGTGCGCCCGCCGTCGCAAAGCGTCAGATTCGACAGCGCGATCCCCAGCAGCTTGAGCGCGGGAAAAGCGCGGGTGGAATAAATCTTGTCGTTGACCTTCGAAGGTTTCACGCCCGCTTCGACCAACGCGGCGGCGACGCGGTGCGTGCGCGCGGTGGTGGCGGGGTAATGGAAGCGGCCCGTGTCGGTGGCGAGGCCGACGTAGAGATACTCCGCCTCGCGCGAGTTTAGCCGGATAGCCATCGCCGATATTATGCCGTAAAGCAGTTCCGCCGTGGAGGAGGCGGACGGGTCCACATAATTTACGGTGCCGTAGTTCTCGAAGGTGCGGTGATGGTCTATGTTGATTACGGTTTTGACGCGGGAAAGCACTTCGCCGATGTTCCCGCCGCGTTTCGGGGTGGAGCATTCCAGCAGAATCGCCGCGTCAAACTTGCATCTGGGCAGCTTGCCGACGTGGATGCGCGAGGCACCGTGCAGGAAGCTCAGGTTGTCGGGCACCGGGTCGGCGCTGTAAATCCAGGCATGCTTTCCCATCCGGCGCAGCAGCGAGGCCATGCACAGCGCGCAGCCGATGGTGTCCCCGTCCGGGTTGAGGTGCCCGGCGAGGAAAAACGTCTCGTTGCCGCGCAGCGCGGCTATCAGCGTCTCCAGCGGCAGTTCAGCCGGCGGTTTGGTCATCGGGGCCGCCCTTCTCTCTGTCTATGAAGTCCAGTATGGACTCCACCCTGGCGGCCTGCGCCGGGGTGGGGTCGAACGCGAATACCAGCCTCGGTATGCGCTTCATGCGCAGCCGGGCGCGCAGGGCTGTTACTATTTCATGCTTGGCCCGCGCGAAAATATGCGCCGCCTGCTCCCGCCCGTCGCCGCCGCCGCCGAGAACGGAATAAAACACGGTGGCGTCCTCAAGGCTTATTGACACCTTGACGCAGGTAATCGTGATTATTCCGCCGAACCCGCCGTAGCGGGATTTGGTGAGGACGGCCGCTATCTCGGATTTCAAAAGCTCCGCGACGCGCTCCCTGCGGTTGTTCATTTCTTGTCTTCCATGCGGCGCAGGACGGTTTTCTTTTCGACGGCCTCGATGATGTCGCCGGGGCGGATGTCCTTGTAACCGTCTATAAGAATGCCGCATTCAACGCCCTTGTCCACTTCCTTCACGTCGTCTTTGAAGCGCTTGAGGCCGGTTATTTTCCCGCGCAGCACGATTTCCTTGCCGCGCACAACGCGCGCGTCGGAGCCGCGCGTAACTTTCCCGTCCAGGACCTGCGAGCCCGCTATTATGCCGGAGCTCAGGCGGAACATCTGCTTGACTTCGGCTTTGCCGAGCGGGACCTCTATTATGTCCGGCTCCAGCAGGCCTTCCATGGCGGCTTTGACTTCATCGAAAAGGCTGTAGATGATGTCGTAGCTGCGGATTTCTATGCCCACGCGGTCCGACTCGGACTGGGCGTTGGGCTCCACCTGCACGCGGAAGGCGAGCACGATGGCGTCGCTGGCTTTGGCGAGCAGGATATCCGACTCGTTGACGTTGCCGGCGCCGGAGTGGATTATCTTTATTTCCACCTCGTCGTTGCCGAGGCGCTCGAGCGAGTCGCGTATCGCCTGTATGGAGCCCTGCACGTCGGCTTTCAGGATTACCTGCAGCGTCTTGAGCTTTTTGGAGGCCAGTTGCGAATGCAGCCCCAGCAGCGTGACATGTTTTTGATGGGCGATGCTGGCTTCGCGCGCGGCGCGCTGGCGCTGCTCGGCTATCTGGCGCGCCTCGTTTGCCGCCACGACGTGAACCACGTCGCCCACATGCGGCGGCTCGCCGTTGAATCCCAGCACTTCCGCCGGCATGGACGGCCCCGCCGATTCGATGCGCGCGCCGTTTTCATCCACCAGTGCGCGCACCTTGCCGTAGCCCGAGCCCGCGATGAACGGGTCGCCCACGCGCACTGTGCCGGTCTTGACCAGAATGGTGGCGACGACGCCGCGCTTGGGGTCGCGCTTGGCTTCAAGCACGGTGGCTACGCCGGGCCGGTTTGGATTTGCTTTCAGGTCCAGCAGTTCCGCCTGCAAGAGTATCATGTCGAGCAGCTTGTCTATGTTGAGGTTTTTCTTGGCGGAAATGTCCACATATATCGTTTTGCCCTGCCATTCCTCTGGCAGCAGGCCGTGATTGGACAAGTCCTGCCGGATTTTGGCCGGGTTCGCGCCGGGCAGGTCTATTTTGTTGACCGCCACTATTATCGGCGCGCCCGCCGCCTTGGCGTGGTCCATGGCTTCTATGGTTTGCGGCATCACGCCGTCCACGGCGGAAACGACGAGTATTACTATGTCCGTAACCTGCGCGCCGCGCGAGCGCATGGCGGTGAACGCCTCGTGGCCCGGAGTGTCGAGAAACACGATATCGCCCTTCGGATGGCAGACTTTGTAGGCGCCGATATGCTGCGTGATGGCGCCGGACTCCAGAGAGCAGAGGTTCGATTTGCGTATGGCGTCCAACAGGCTGGTCTTGCCGTGGTCCACGTGGCCCATTATGGTGACTACGGGCGGGCGCGGTTTGAGATTTTCGGGCTTTTCGGCCTCTTTGGTTTCGACTTTAAGCTCTTGTTCGGCGAACATCGGCGCGGCTTCGAGCTGGAAACCCAGCTCTCCCGCCACGAGTTCCGCGAGCTCGGGTTCGAGCCGCTGGTTTATGGTGGCGTAGACGCCCATTGTCATCAGCTTTTTGATGAAATCGTTAATCTTGATATTCATCTTTTCCGCCAGTTCCCTGACGGTCGGCTGGCCGGTGATTTTAATGACGGGCTTGGGCTTTGCCGGAACAGCCGGCGCGGCGGCAACAGGAGCGGCAGCCGGTTTTGCCGCCGGCACGCTGGCGGGCGCAACCGGCGCCGGTTTTACGGGCTGGGGCGCTGCGGCGGGCTGGGCAGCCGCAGGCTTTGCCGCCGGCGCGGCCGGCGCAACTGCGGCGGGTTTTGCCGGCTGAGCGGGCGCGGCGGCAGCCACAGGCTGCGGTTTTGCCGCAACCGGCGCGGGCGCAACCGCCGGTCTTGCGGGAACGGTGTGAGGGTGCGCCGCCGGTTGAACCGCGGCGGGCTTTTCCGGAACGGGATGCGCCGCCGCCGGCGCGGGATGGACCGCGGGTTTTGCCGGAGCCGGATGCGCCGCCGGTTTGGCGGGCGCGGGATGCGGCGCAGCCGTCGGTTTCGCGGCTGTTTTATGCTCGGCGGACGGAGCCGCTTCCTTCAAGTTTTTTTTCTGGCGCGGGGCGGCGGCTTTATGAGCCGGTTTCACGGACGCGCCTTTTTCCCCGGCGGGCGTTTTGCCCGCGGCGGCCTTTTTGCGAACCGTCCGCTTTTTCTGGTCCTCCGCGCCGGCGCCGGCCGGCGTTTTAGCCGCGCTTTCGGCTGCGGTATCAGTTGCTTTTTTCGCCGGCTTTTTCGGCTTGGACGGTTTCGCTGTTGTCATTTTGAATCTCCTGTGGGGCGCCTTCAACTGCGTTGGAAGAATCTTCCGCCGGTTTCGCGGCGGGCTGCTCGGGAAGCGGCATACCCTTGTCCTGGAGGTATTTGCGGGCTCCCTGTATTATCTTCACCGCCGTCTTCTCGCCGACGCCCTGCAGCGTGGCCAGATGCTCCGGCGTGAACGAGGCTAGCCGGGATATATCGGTGAGGCCGGCTTTTATGAGGACCTCGGCGGTTTTTGGGCCGATGCCTTCGATGCCGGTCAAATCCTGCGTGGCGGCGGCCTGCACCCTGCGGTTTTCGTCCTGCACCTGGATTTCGCTTTTCGCCTCCAGCTCCCAGCCGGTTATCTTGGAGGCCAGCTTTATATTCTGCCAGTCCTTGCCGATGGCTACGGCCAACTGGTCGTCGGGCACGACCACGAGGGCGCGCTTTGCTTCCTTGTCCTGCACGCGCACCGAGGTCACCCTGGAGGGGGACATGGCGTTGGCTATCATCTGCACCGGGTCCGAGCTCCAGACGATGAGGTCTATGCGCTCGCCGCTGAGCTCGTTTGTGACGGCGCGTATGCGCATTCCCCGCATTCCGACGCAGGCGCCGATGGGGTCCACCTTGAGGTCGCTGCTGCGCACCACGACTTTGGCGCGGAAACCGGGGTCCCGCTCCACGGAGACCATCTCCACCAGATGGTCGGTGATTTCCGGCACCTCCACCTCAAAGAGCTTGGTCAGGAAAAGCGGCGCCGCGCGCGAAAGGATGATATAGGGCCCGCGCTGCGTCTTGTCCATGCGGGAGACCGCCGAGCGGTAGCGCGCCATCATGGGGTCGTCCGACATGGCGAGGTCTTTTTGGGACAGCACGCGCAGTATCACCGCCTTGACGCGGCTGTTGGGGGCGTAGCGCTCCTTTCTTATCTGCTCGCAGTACGGCAAAATCGCCTCGGCCTTGCCGACGTCCACTATGATGTCCCGGTCGCTGAAGCGCCTCACCATGCCGGTGATGACCTCGCCCTCGCGGGGCTTGTATTCGCGGTAGAGGTTATCGCGCTCGATGTCGCGGATTTTCTGGATTAGCACCTGCTTGGCGATTTGCGCCGCTATGCGCGAAAATTCGTTGATGTCGAGCGGGATATCTATTTCCTGCCCTATTTCCGCCGTGACTTTGCGCGCCAGCGCGGCTGCGGGGGTGATTTCCAGTTCGGGGCTGGCCACGGTTTCCACCACTTTCACCCGCTGGGAGGCGGACATGCCTCCGGTCTCGGGGTCCATTTTCGCCGAAATCTGGGCGTTTTTGCCGATATGCTTTCTGAGCGCGGAAACGAGGGCGTCCTCAATGGTTTTGAAGACTTCCTCTTTCTTTATATTGCGCTCGCGCTCAAGCCTTTCCAGCGCCAGCAGCAGTTCGCTTTTCTGATTTTCTTCCATCTGTCTACTCCTTAGAATTCCAGCACGGGTTCCAGCCGCGCCGATTTGATATCTTCGTATCTGAAGTCGAATCTGGTGGTGCCGTCGTCGAGAATCATCTTCTCCGCGCCGGCTTCGGCGATTATGCCGGTGAACACGGCACGGTTTTCAACGGGCAGCTTGAGCGTTATTTTGACGCGCTCTCCGGCGAAACGCCGGAAATGCTCCGGTTTCTTGAGCACGCGGTCCACGCCGGGGGAGGAAATTTCCAGCACGTATGCCCCCGCGGCGAGGTTTTCCATGTCGAGCACCGCGCCGATTTTGCGGCTCATGTTCTCGCAATCGCCCATGGTGACGTTCGCGCCGTCGGTGCGGTCTATGAAGAACTGAAACAGCGTCTTGGCGCCGTGCGAACCGACGCGCAAATCCACCAGCTCCATTTTTTCCTGCGCGAACAGGGGAGCGAGCGCCTCTTCAATCCTGATTGTGTTAGACATGTGACTGCCGTCCTTTTGAAAAAAAGAGCGGCTTCGCACTGCAAGCCACTCTTCGTAAGCGTACACCCACTCTAGCATTTACAGCGGGCTAATACAACTGGTAATCGCTGGCGGGCGGAGTCTGCTTTTTGACGGGTTTTTCCGGCGCGGGCCGGGCGGGCTGCCCGGGATTGGGCTGCGCCGCGGGTTGCTCCACTGTAACCGGCTGCAAGGGGGCAGGTTGAGGAGATACGCTTTGAACAGGAGACGGCTGCGGCGCGGAGGCTTGCGCGGCCTTCTCCGGGTCCAAATAGATATCCGCGTCCATTGGGTATTCCTTATCCGGCAGCGGCCTCGGGTCTTTGGTTCCGCGCGGCTGGCGGGCGGCGGGGAATTCAGAGCGTTTTTCCGCGCGCGACTTGCCGAAACGCATGCTCAGCGTCAGCCGGTGCGCGTTGCCGAGGTCGCCCCACGGCATGAAGCCGTAGTCTATCCGCCAGTCCGACAGTTCCACGCCCAATCCGGCGGACAAGCCGGGGCCGGTATCGCTCTGCCTGCCGGAGACGTAGCCGCCGCGCAAAAACAGCCTGTCCCCCGAGCCGGTGCCTTCGGTGGAATACTCGAACCCGGCGTGGAGCGCGCCGGTTTCGTCCGACGGCTTGCGGTATTCCGCCGCCAGCAGCAGCGGGCTGAAAATCCGCCAGCTGGCGCCGAGGCTTTCCGTAAGCGGCAGCGGGAAGGCGTCCGTTGCCAGCGTGATTTGCGAGCCGGCGTTCTGCACCGCCGCGCCGAGGCGCAAATCGCCGATGGAAACCAGCGCGCCGAAATCCCCCGCCACGGCGGAGGCGGACTTGTCGTCCACCGCCTGGCGGACGTATTTGCCGCTCGCGCCCAGCGCGACCCCGTCCAGATTGACCGCCGCCGAGAGCACGGCGTAGCCCTCGTTGGAGCCGAAGGAGCCGATGTTGATGCCGTTGGCGTCCGTTTTGGGAATCTGGTCCGTGAAAAGGAAGTTGGCCCCCGCGCCGAAAGTGAGCTTTTTTCCGGCGGGCAGCGCCAGCGCGCCGTATTCGCTGCGCACCCCCGCCAGCCATTCGGTATGGGTGAGCGAGAGCTCTGCCCGCTGCGCCTGCGCCAATCCGGCGGGGTTGTAAAACACGGAGGAGGCGTCGTCCGCCACGGCGGTGAACGCGCCGCCCATAGCCATCGCGCGGGCGGAGCCGTCCATTTTAAGCGCGGCCACGGCGGAAGTACCCGGCCCCGCCGCGAACAGGGGCCGGCAGGCGAGAAGCAGTATCGCTATGGCCGCCGTGCTTAATTTCCGCATAAGCTTACCAGAAAGCCGCCGCCTTGAACGTGCGCGCATCCTCGCCTGTGGCCTTCACCGTTATTATATAGACGCCGCTGGCCGCTTTTTCCGAAAGTTCGTTCTTGCCGTCCCACACCACGTTGTCCCTGCCGCCGGGACGCAGCGTGCGCACCAGTTGTCCCGACAGCGAGTAAATCCGCACCTCCACGTCCTGCGCCGTGGTCGGAATGCCGCCTATGGTCATGTTGTGCGAATAGAAATCGCACGGGTTGGGCCAGATTACTATCGAAAACGATGTCGTGGTGTCAACCGAGAAAGTGCCGGAGCCCGCGGCGTTGTTTCCGGCCATGTCCGTGCCGCTGACATTCACGTTCGCGGTGCCGTCATGGCCCATGATTATCGTGTAGGCGCCCGTCCAGCGGATGCCGTCGGAGGAGGTCATGGCGACCGGTATTGCGGAGGTTGCGCCGTGTTGCGTCACGGTGACGGTCGGCGTTGTCACCAGCACGGTGGAGGCGGCGACCGCGATGTTTACGGTGCCGCCTTTGGCCACCGCAGGGGTAACCGTGACGGCGAATGCCGGCCCGGTCACCAGCGCGGTGAACGAATAGGAAATCTGCGCGCTGACGTTGCCCGCGTTGTCAACACTTCTGACATAGAAATAATAAACGCCGTTGGACGCCAGCGGGAGGGAGACGTTGAGGCTGGTCGTGTCTACGGAGGCGTTCAGCACATAGCCGGAGGAGTTGCTGAGCGCGTAGCTGAACCCCGCCAGTCCGGAGCCCGTGTCGGAAGCGGTCCAGGCAAACGAGGCGGTGCTGCCGGCAAGAAAAGCGGGGGGCTTTGCCGTCAGCGCAGGCGCGGACGGCGCGGTAAAATCCGTTATCACCCCTGAAGACGAGGTCGCGGCGGCGGACCACAAGCCGGCCTTGTTCTGCGCTTTCACCGAGAAATAATAAGCCGTGCCGCCGGCAAGCGTCAGCCCGGTTTTCGTGACCGAGGTGGCCGTGCCGGCGCTTGTCCACACTCCGCCGGTCACATTCGTCCCCCCCGCCGTTGTGCCGATGGCGTAATAGTGTGTCGGCGTACCGGCGGCGTCGGTGCCGGCGGTCCAGTTGGCGCTGAGCGAGTTAGGCAAATTGGAATAATGCGTCTCCACGCCGGAAACGGAACCGTCATACACATGCGCCGGCGCGGCGGGCGGGACGGAGTCCACCACCTGCCCGGGCGAACTCGCCGCGGGCGAGTACTGGCCGATACCGTTTTGCGCGTAGACCGAGAAATAATAGGTAGTGCCGTCGGTCAGCGAAAGCCCTGTTTTAGTTACCGTGGTGGCGGTCCCGTTGCTTGTCCAGCTAACCGTCTCCGCGCCGCCCGCCGTTGTGCCGATGGCGTACCAGTAACCGGCTATGCCGTACTGCGAATCCGTGGCGGCGGTCCAGTTGGCGGAAAGCTGGGTTTTACTGGTTGCGTATTTGGTCTCCACGCCGGCGGTCGCGCCGTCATACACATGCGCCGGCGCGGCAGGGCCCGCCCCCGCGGCGTTAGTGTACGCTTTTATGCAGACGTTCGTATTGGTGAAGCCGGGTGAATAATGCGTGAGATAAAACGCGGACGCATCCTGCCAGCCGCCGGAGGTGTCGGTGCGCAGAACGTAACTCTGCCCCGCCGAGGCGGTGGCCCCTGATGAATAACCGGACAGCGAGTATTCTATCGGAATCGGCCATGGATATTCAGGGTTCACCGCTTTGATGACTACCGTAAAGCGTTCCCCGTTGGTAAGGGCGATTGACGGGGATACGGGCACTGTATGGTAGCCGGACATCGGGAAAGTGGCCGCATAGTCAAAAACTTTCGTGCCGCCGAGAGTGGGCTGCCCCGCCTGGGGATTGGTGTAAACCTGCACATTGACCTGGGTGTTTATATCATTGGTGTAAAATCCGACGGCGGAAAGAGTCTCGCCCGCACTGGCCGTGAATACGTTGGCGTAGTAGGCGCCGAGAGTCCCGTCCACATCCCCGTCGGAAACCCAGCCGAGCGGGTCGTATTGATAAACCTTGTTATAGCCCGCAGTGGATTGGTTCACGTTGAAAACCGCGTTGTCGTAATCATAGGCCGCCTGCTTATCGTAGTACGACAAATGAAAATAGCCGCCTGGCTCTCCGTTGCCGCTTTCGCCCCAGCCGGCTGTGCCCCAACTGTTTTTAATTATGAACGCGCCGGGCCCGCCGGGAGCAGTGGCGAAGTTGGATGCGGCATACGCGTCGTCCCAGCCTACTATTGCCACCGCGTGGAGATAACCGTCAGGGCAGGAGGTGGTGTTGTTATAATAGGAATATTTTCCTCCGCTTGTCTTGAGATAGTTGGAGGCGTAATCAAGGCCATACGAGCACATGGAGGTATAAACCGCCCCGTAAGTCTGCAAGGCGTATTTTATGTTGTCGTTATCGGTCGCGCTGGCGCGGCCGGGCAGTTCCAGCATTTCCTGCGAGTGTTTCTGTATCAGGAAAGGACCGGGTCTCACCGTCGGATTTGCGGTGCCGTTGAAAGTGTCGTCGCTGTCGTTTACAGGGCCGTCCAGTCTCGACATATACGCCATGGACATATAAGAGTTTCCGCCGTCGCATGGACCGACGTCGGTAAACCCGCTGTGGGTCATCAGATTGTTTTCCGAAAAATTCCTGTTTTCGCCCGGCAGCAACGCCGACTCCATGGAGCCGTAAGTGGCGAAAGCCCAGCAGCTTCCGCAGAGGCCCTGGTCCTTCACGGAAGTTACCTTTCCCTGCGTGCGCAAGTCAAAGGAAGCGGGATATGCACCCGCAAGCGCCGCCGCGCCCTTGAGCAGTCTGTTGGCCGGCACTATGCTTTTGCCCCGCATATAAGACCTGTCCACAAGCGGGGGAATTGCGCCGCGCGCGTATTTCTCTCCCGCTGTAACTGCCGACAATGCGGCGGTTTTGGCAAGAAGCTTGGCCTTCTTTGCGTTCATGTAAGCCGAAAACTGCGGATTGACGGGCGCGCTTGCGGATACGGATTGCGACAGCGATGCAAACTTGGCCCCGCCGCCGGCGGCAGCCGGAACGCCGGACAAATCCGAGCCCGCCGCCCCGGCGGCGGAAATACCCGAGCAAACAACAAAAACCGCCCAACTGGCGGCACGAAAAACAGCGCGACTGTGCGAAGAGTATCTTAATGCCATTGTATACATAACGCGCAATAATACTACTTTAATGCATGTCGTTTCCGGTGTCAATGGCAAATTGGATACGACAAATTTTGCAGCATGAAAGCGCGGCAAAAACTTCTTTACAAGTGCGCAAGCTATGTGTAAGATAAACCCGGGGTTTTGGTTTCGCTATCCGTTGCATTTCACAAGGGGAACATTGTGAAAAAATTTGCAGTATTGTGTCCCCTGAATTCCAAAAACCGGCTGGAAACATTTGTTTATTTCGCTCTGGCGTCCGCGCTGGTTTTGTGGCTGTGGCCGCTGACTGTTTTTGGCGGCGACAGCGGCACATATTTCCGTTGGGCTGTCTGCCGGGCGCCGTTTTATCCCATACTTTACAAGCTGGCGACGCTGTGCATGGGCAGCGCCCATGCGCTGGCGGCGCTGAATTTGTTCCAAACAACGGCGGCTGTCGCCGCTGCGCTGTGGCTGGCGGCTGTTATGCGCAAGCGGTTCGGAATCATAAGCGCGGCGGCGGGGCTTGCGGTTTTCATATTTCCGCTTTACAAGTATAACTGGGCGCAGAGCGAGCCGTTGAGCATCGCTTTCATGGCGGTTTTCTGCGCATTGCTTACGGAACTGGCGTTCGCGTTTAGCTGGAAACGCTGGACTCTTGTTTGCGCTTCCGCCGCTTTGTCCACACTGCTGCGCCCGCAGTTCTTTTTCCTTTATCCGGTGCTTGGAATATTCGCGCTGTATCATCTGAGGAACACGTCAAAAAACGCGGCTGGGGCGATAGCGATAATTGCCGCCTGCCTGGTTGCCGCCGCGCTTCTTGAAAACTCTGTCAACGCCGCCAGATTCGGTTTTTTCGGCAAGCACAAACGGGCAAACAGCCATGTAGGCAGCATTCTGTTGTTCATAAGCGACGGTCCGGCGGACGCGGCGCTCTTCAAAAACAGGCCGGATTATCCGGTTATAAAAGTCATGTATGACTTCATGTCGCGCAATCGTTTGTGGCTTGATTGGCCGCTGGCTGTAAAAGCCAAATCCATCCCCAATTATTTCGAGGATTTGCGCGCTTTGGAAAGCACTGTAATGGCGCGCCGGTTCGGCTATGACGACACACGCCAAGACGCGGTTTGGCGCGGAATGGTGAAAACTTTGCTGCGCAAATACTGGTTCAGGTGGTTGCTGTTCGCGGGGATTTGTCTGTCGCAGCAGCCGCTTGTCTCGGTGTTCAACTTGACATTGTTTCTGGGGGCGTTCATAACCGTGTTCCTGGCCTTTTCCCGGTCGCAAAGCGAGGCGCTGAAAACGCTGGCGCTCTGCGCCGCTGCGGCTATGTTTTTCAACCACTTCCTGATAGCGCTGACGACGGGAGTGTTCTGGCGGCACTACACGATGTATTCGGATATGGCGGTTCTGGCGGCGTGCGCGGCGGCGCTGGCATGGTTGCCGGTATTGCGAATATGCAACGGCGAGGTGTCGGACTCGTCGAGCTTGGCATAACTTGAAAAATAGGTGGACTTATGAAAAATGCAGTTGGTGTGAAAAGTCTCATCGGAACGATGTTTTTGATGTTGTTTAAGTTGGGGTTGCCGCCTGCGGCATTCGCCCAAACAACTGCTTATTTGGAATCAACACAGACATTCTCAGGCGCAAACACGTTCACGCAAACGATAACGGGTTCGACAATTGCATTGAGCGGCGGAATTTCCGTCGCCGCGGCTACCATTACCGGCAACGCCTTCTCGGTCGGTGGTTCCACATTTGTGGTGGTTAACGGGAGGATAGGTGTAGGAACGACAAATCCATCTTATCCATTTGCTTTGACTAACGATAACGCGACGGGAATCCTGTTCAGAACAGATAGCCCTACCATAGGTTCCCTTTACGATAATCATCATTTAAGGTTGACAGGTGGTATCCCCGATGGAAGTTATCAGGGGGGAAGCATAATATTGGGGGGCAAAGATAGGGGAGATGACTGGAAATCTGTTGTCAGTTTTAAGGCTAATGAAGTGGAGTATATGCGTATAGATGGTGATTTCTACGGACACACGCTGGGTAATGTTGGCATAGGGACTTCAGTTCCCGCATACAAACTGGATGTTGTCGGAGATATAAATACTACCGGCGCTTTCAGAATAAACGGCAGTCCACTTTCTTCTGGCATAGGTGGTTCGGGAACGGTCAATTATCTTCCTGTTTTCACTCCGAACGCAACGACATTGGGCAATTCTGCGATATACCAATCCGGCGGCAACATCGGCATCGGGACTACTGCGCCGTCGGAGAAACTGGATATTTATCACGGCAACATCAAAACCGACTACGGCATCACCGCCGCCACCGGCGCGTTTTCCGGCGCGGTCGCGACCGGACAGTTGACCGTCAACAGCTCCGCCACCATCACCGGCAGCGCGTTCAGCGTGGGCGGTTCCACGCTCGTAGTGAGCGGCGGCAACGTCGGCATCGGCACGACGGCACCGGCGCAATTGCTGGACGTTGCCGGTTCTGCGTATCTTCACGATAGGCTGTTCACTCCCTTTTGGCAAGTTGGCTCGGCGGCTAACCGCACCTTTCTTGCCATGACTTCCAACGGCGCCAAATACGGCAGCATGCAGATTGAGAACGCGGGCGGCGGCGGGGCGTGGTCGCTTGCACATCAGGATTCGCCGGGCACCGCGATAGGAACGCCCGTTCTGACCTGGACCGGCGACGATAAAGTCGGTATAGGGACGACGGCTCCGGCGACGAAACTGGATGTCGTTGGAACAATTCAGCAAAGCACCGTTAAAAGCTGCGCGCTGGGCCTGACTACCGACGCGAACGGCGGCATAACCGGCTGCGTGTCCTCGGACAAAACCCTCAAAGAGGAGATAACCGACAGCCGGCTGACAGGCGACGAGGTTTTGAAACTGCGTCCTGTGCAGTATAAATGGAAAGATCGCTTCGACGAGAAAGTCGAAACCAGTTTGACGGGCAGAGACGGCAAGCCGGTGAAAATCAACTACGTCCGGAAAGCGCCGAAGGACGCCGCATATCACTACGGCTTTATCGCGCAGGAAGTGCAGAAGGTGCTGCCGTACGCGGTGTCGCCCGCGGGGGAGAATCTGCTGGGGGTGGACAGCAACGCGCTGATAGCGGTGTTGGTGAAGAAGATACAAAAGCAGGACGAACAAATGCAAAAGCAGGACGCACGGATAGCCGAGTTGACCAGGCAGACAGCCGATTTGATAAAGAGGCTGTCGGCGTTGGAAGCGAAAAGCAAGTAACCGGCGCAGTGCGGCGCGCGCTCGCCGGTGCCTAAATCTGGCATAATAGTGCCATGCGGGAACGCTATATCGTCCATGCCGATATGGACGCGTTTTTCGCCGCGGTGGAGCAGCGGGACAATCCCGCCCTGCGCGGAAAACCCGTCGTGGTGGGCGCCGACCCGAAAGGCGGCGCGGGGCGCGGCGTCGTGTCCACCTGTTCCTACGAGGCGCGCGCTTTCGGCATACGTTCGGCGATGCCTGTCTCGCAGGCGTGGCGGCTTTGCCCGCATGCTGTGTTCATCAGCGGGAATCACGCGAATTACGGCAAAATCTCAAAACAGATTTACGAAATATTCTCGCGCTTCACGCCGGATATCGAGCCGGTAAGCGTGGACGAGGCGTTTCTGGACATAACCGGCTCGTGGAAACTGTTCGGTAAAACGCCGGCGCAGACCTGCCTCAGGCTCAAGGAAACCGTCAGGGCGGAAACGGGACTGGTTGTTTCGGTCGGACTCGCGCCCTGCAAGATGGCGGCCAAAATCGCCTCTGACCTCAAAAAGCCGGACGGGTTTGTGGAGGTTGCGCGAAAGGGGCTGCTGGCCTTCCTGCGTCCGCTGGATATCGGCAAAATCTCCGGTCTCGGCCCGAAAGCCAAAGCCGCGCTGAACGCGCGCGGCATAAAAACAATCGGCGAGCTGGGGCTGCGCCGCCCGGAGGAACTAAACGAAACGCTCGGCTCCTCGTCGGGGGAATATTTCTGGCGGCTGGCCAACGGCTTCGACGAGCGCCCGCTTTCGGCGGAGCATGAAACCAAATCACTGAGCGCCGAGACGACTTTCGGGAAGGATTTGTCCGACCAGGCCAAGCTCGAGGCCGCGCTGCTTGCGCTTGCCGAAAAGGTGGCCGCGCGGCTAAGAAAAGAGGGGCTACGCGCTGCGCAAATCGGGCTTAAAGTGCGGCTTGCGGGTTTTGAAACATACACCCGCGCCGCCCCCGCACGCGAGCCCACGCAGTACGCCGACGATATCTACGCCGACGCGGCGGCGCTCTTTCGCAAATTCAGGCGCGGCGGCGCCTCAGTGCGGCTGCTGGGCGTGCGGGCCGGCGGGCTTATAGCCGAGGAAGACGACTTGCGGCTTTTCCGTCCGCCGGGGGAGGAGGGAAAAAAAGCGCTCTCCGCCGCGCTCGACGAAATCCGCAACAAATACGGTTTCCGCTCGGTAATCCGCGCACGGCTCAAGGAAGTGGAATAACAAAACGGCAACAGCGGCTGGTGCTTGTTGTCGTTTGTGAGGCGGGTTATTCGCCGAAGAGGAGTTTGCAGTAGCTTTGCTCGACGAGCGGCTTGGCCTGCGCGGGAAGTATTCCGTCCTGGCAGGCGCTGGACCAGGGGGCGCATATCAGCCGCGCGAGTTGGCGGTTCAGCGCGTCCAGCGTCGCGCACTGGCCGCACAGCGGGATGAATGCTTTCTGCACCTGCCGCGCTTTGGCGTCGGTCAGGACCTGCAAAAACTGCCGGGTGTCGTTTTGCAGGCGTCCGGCCAGCGTCGGCGTGGCGTAAACGCCGGCGAAATTGGTGTTGCAGTCTTTGGGCCAGGAGCCGGACAGGTATTTCGCGGCGGTGTTGAGCTCAAACCGGCTCAGCACGTTTTTGCGCAGCGCGGCGGGAGCGGCATTGTCCGGCGAGTATTTGCTGAAGGAATAAAACCCGCCGAAGAAATCCACCTTCGCTCTGGGGCATAACTCGGGGTCGGGGTAGAACGCGGTTTTAGCGTCAAGCAAAAAGCCGCCCCTGGCGTTGCCCGCGCCCGCGAACACGAATCCCAGCACGTTTTTGAGCGCAAGCGCGCCCGCCAAGTCGTCGGGCTTCATATCCCGGTACGATTCCACTTCCGCGGAGGGATAGAGCGCCTTGACTGCGTCCGGCAGTTGGTTGAGCACGTCGTCGCAGCCTTTCTCCGAGATGCGCGATACGGATTTGGGTTTCCTGCCGCCGCAGTAACCCCGCACCAATATCACTTTGCCTTTGCGGCAGAAATCCATATCCGGTTGCGCCGTCCCCTGCCTGTTGAACGAGTGGAAGTCGCCGAAAGCGGCGCCAGACGCCGGCAGCAAAGCGCATAAACACGCCAACAGCAGTTTTTTCATAAAGCGGATATCCATATGCAAGCGTCTCCGAATTATACAACACTTGCGCTGGCCTTTTTCCTGACTTCGCCAATCCTCTCTAAAATCAGCCCGTCCTCGTCGGAGGGGTATTGGAATTTGGGTGTCCCGTTGATAAAATATAGTTATGTTTGTCAGGAAGAAACGCAACAAAAGCGGT
>Ga0074195_1000449_pt1 | contig 81871 bp, 67 predicted proteins | sample EPASupsiteHSE623_FD_64525 | JGI IMG/M metagenome (GOLD analysis project Ga0074195, IMG submission 64525) | Bioremediated contaminated groundwater from EPA Superfund site, New Mexico - Sample HSE6-23 | ecosystem: Environmental > Aquatic > Deep subsurface > Groundwater > Contaminated ...
AAACTAGACGAACACTCAAAGTATGCCAGACGATTGCCTCTCGTGCCAGCCTTTTGAGATGGGGTTGACACCGATGTGCAGACGAGAAGGAGTCCGGTCGAGGGGCCTACAGGGCCGTCTAACTTCCTATTGGACTGGTCTCCGCATCGCACCCGTCCAAGCCGGCTGCCGTTGTCCGCCCGCAATCCCTGGTCAGTCCATTGACACGCCCCAAGAGCCCATCCGCCATCATTTCCCCACCTGGACCTGCATGTCTACCCAGGTTTCAAGGTAATGGACGGCACCGAGATAGGCTGCCACGGCCGTCAGCCCATTTCCTGGACAGCCTATTTCTTGAGGGGCTGACCGGGAGCGGCCAGCCGGTCCAGTGGACTCCGGACCGCCTTTCCTCCACGGTTCAAGACATGGGTGTAGATCATGGTCGTGGAGACGTCCGTGTGTCCCAGGAGCTCCTGAACCGTCCTGATGTCGTAGCCGTCCTCCAGGAGGTGGGTGGCAAAGCTGTGACGAAGGGCGTGCGGGCTGGCCCGCTTGGTGATCCCCGACCGGACCACCGCCACCTTCATCGCCCGCTGGATGACCGATTCGTGGAGATGGTGACGGTGCTTCACGCCTGTCTGCCGGTCCGCATAGTGGGAGGTTGCCGGGAAGACCCACTGCCAGCCCCACTCCCGGTCGGCGTTCGGGTACTTCAGGGCGAGCGCGGTCGGCAGGGGCACCCTCCCCAGATCCGCCGCGAGATCGCGCTCGTGCAGGCACCGGCGCCCTTCCAGGTGACGGCGAAGGGGATCCTTCAAGCTCGACGGAAGGACCGTGACCCTGTCCTTGTCCCCCTTGCCGCCGCGAACGATGACCTCGCCCCTCTCAAAGTCCAGTTCCTTTACCCGGATTCGAAGCCCCTCCATAAGGCGCATTCCCGTGCCGTAGAGCAGGCTGCACACCAGCCAGGGAACGCCCTCCAGGTTGTCGAGGACAGCCCCGACCTCGTCGCGGGTGAGAACGACCGGCAACTTCTTCGGCTGGCTCGAACGAACCATCCCCTGGATCTGAGCGACCGGGACCTGCAGGACCGCCTCGTAAAGAAAGAGAAGCGCACTGTAGGCCTGGTTCTGCGTGGACGCGCTGACCTTTCCCGTCACCGCCAGGTCGGACAGAAACCGGTTGATTTCCGCGCTGCCCATCTCCTGGGGATGGCGAAGGTTGTGGAATCGGACGTACCGGATGATCCAGTAGACGTAGGCCTCTTCGGTTCGGGGGCTGTAATGGCGTAATCGCAGAGCCTCTCGCGTTCGGTCAAGGAGCTTCGGCTTTTCGGCAGCATCCGTCAGGGCAATGGGTTTCGTCATGGTTTACACCAAGGGGAGGTCAGCGAATTACCGGTAGAGGCGGGAAGATAGCAGGGACCGGTCTGCGCCGAACATGGACACGCATGGACTTCGCTCGGCTCATCCTGCCATCAGGCCGGGTGTCCTTCTTGGGGCAAAGAAAGGGGAGCCTTGCAGCTCCCCGGGGGATCCTGGACGGCAAGATAGCCCCTACCACCCCCGACCCGGATCCCGGAACGGACACCCCACGCATGTCCACCCCGGCGACGGGATGAAGATCCCCCGTTCCACCGCCTCCAGGACCAGGGTGGCCGTCCGGATCTGACGGTCCAGGGGCTTCACCCGATCGTACAGGTAGAGCCTCTCCACGTTCGGGTTCTTGGTTTTCGTCACAATCTCGAACCCGTACTTCAGGCTTCCCGATCTCCTTCACGATCTCCTTCACGATTTCCTCGACCCCGGCGGCGTACAGCGAGAGCTGGGAGGCGTGCTGGATCACGTCCTCCTGGTGCCACTTTCCACGAGAGGACTTCACATCGATGACCTCGACCCGATCCTCGAAGACCTCGATCAGATCGACTCTCCCCACGAGCGGCGGGAGCCATTCTGCGATGGGTACCTTGAACTCGTTCTCGACGGCGATGATGGTCGAGGGAGCCGGGAGGCGTCGATCCGGGTCGCCAGCTCGATCATCCCCGCACGGCTCTCCTTCTCCCCGCGGACCGGACACGAGTTCGATCTTCATGCAAGGCAGGCCGCCAGAGACCGCGACGGGTTGGAGAGGCTGGCCCGATGTCCTGCGCGCCCCCCTCGCCCAAGGTCGTCTCGAGCGCGAATCGGACAGCCGGATCCTTCCCGGGGAGACGATCGGCTCGCTCCTAAAAAAGATCGCCAGACTTCCGGTGGCTGGCCTCATCGGTCTGGCCAGCCTGGAGAAGATGGTCGGGGGAGGCGCCCTCGAGAAGCAAGCGGCCAGTCTGGGAGGTTCTTTGACCTGTCTCTTCGTGGCCTGGTTCCTGACGGTGGTTGGTCTCCGGTGGTTTGGTGAACCGCCCGTCCGACGGTGTCGGTGTGGAAACGCCTTCGAGGCGCGGACGGACGGCTCTTTCTGCGAGAGCCGGCGCATGAATCAGTCGACAGAGCCACAGATCATGGTCACGGGCGCATCGGCTCGGCGAAAACGTTGTATCCCTAACGCCGCAGGTCCCTTCACGGTAGGCTGAGCCGCCTGGCAAAAAGGCCGTTTGACCACAGTCACAACAGTCCGCCGATAAGAAAGTGACCAGAGACGTTACTTAGTTCTATACAAATGCCGTCGGTTTCATGCATGCTGGAGTTGTGCAAAACAACGTGTCGTCTCCGCCAGCATGCTTGACTGGGCAGGGACGGATACCCATGGAGGTATTGATCGGGTAGGCGAGGAAATCTGGTATTCACCCTGTGGGTGGCGATCGCTGCTGTCGGCGCATCACAGCAACGGCGGTACGCCACAACCGGCGATCCGCCGAGCTGATTCGTTCTCTGCGGCGTCCAGGTGTCGTCTGTCTGATCTGTCGCCGTACCAGATCAGCTCGTGTTCGGAGGTGACAGAGCTTGCCGCAAGGTCTCCTGGTACACCCACGGGAGCCACTCCGCAGGTGCCTGCGCTACCGCATCGGCGTTCTCTTGAATCGCCACCAGGTATTCGAACGGATTCACACCATTCGCGCGGCACGTCGCGATCACGCTCATCAACAGGTCGCCCACCGCGGCGCCAACCTCGGTCTTGTAGAACAGGGATTATGCGGAGCTCCGCATAATCCCTGTTATGTGCAGCGCCGCATTATGTGGAGTCGGTCCGCTTCATTTCTAGCCGGCCGACGGCGCCGTGCTGGCCGGACCTGCACGCTGGAGGCTAGACAACTCCGCATAATTCGGTGTCCTCTGAGTCATGGTGGGACCGTGCCGGTCCCTTACCCACAAGGAGGACGCAGTGATCGAGTGCTACTTCGACCCGGCGAAGGTAGGCCGACTGCCGGCTGGAGCGACAGCAGAGCTGATCGACAACTTCGCTAGCTCTCTGCGACGGACGGGGTTCGCCGAATCGACCACCCGAAGGCACGTGCGGACGGCCAATCACGTCGCTGCGTGGCTGGCCAAGAAGGAAGTCCACCTGAAAGAGTTCAACCGGGAACGCCTCGACGCCTTTGCCGCACACCTTCGGACATGCAGGTGTTCCTGGCGCGCGCGCGTTGGTCAGGGCCCGACACTTGCCGGCGCCAGGAGGTTTCTGGACTACCTGGTCACCCGCGGCATCGCGCACCCGACAGGAACACGCGCTGGAGGCGTTCCGGAGATCATCGAGGCATTTGAGCAGTGGATGGCCCGACATCGCGGCGTTACCACATCAACTCTGATCACCTATCGGCCTATCCTGGTGGAGTTGGTCGTCAAGGTGGGTGATCCGAAACATCTTTCTGCTGCTGCCTTGCGCCAGTTTGTGTCCGAGCGCGCAGCTCGTCACGGGCGTTGCCGGACTCAGACCGTGGTGGCTGCGGTTCGGATGATGCTCCGCTACCTGGCCTTGCAGGGCATGGTCTCCGCTGACCTAATCGACGCGGTCCACAGCGTCGCCAACTGGAGGCTGTCATCGCTGCCGACCTACCTCTCACGGGAGGACGTTGAACGGGTGTTGAATGCACCCGACCCAAGAACGGCCACCGGCCAGCGGGACCGTGCCATCTTGTTGCTGCTTGCGCGCCTCGGCTTGCGCGCCTGCGATGTCGCCCAGCTGCGCATGGCCGACATCGACTGGGGCGCTGGGACGCTACTTGTCAGCGGGAAGGGACGGCGGCCCTGCAAGCTTCCCTTGCCGCAAGACGTGGGCGACGCGATCCTCGTCTATGTCAACAACGCTCGTCCCGCCATGGAGGACGAACACGTCTTCCTGACCACGTTGCCGCCACTCGGACATCTACGCTCATCGGCAGTCGTGTCCGCCATCGTCTGCAGTGCTGCAAACCGCGCCGGCGTTGACCTGCCGCGCGTCGGCGCGCACGTCATGCGTCATTCCCTCGCGACAATGCTGGTGCGCGACGGCGTGCAGCTGCCGGCAATTGGGGCACTGCTCCGCCATCGAAGGGCAGAGACCACGACGCTCTACGCCAAGCTCGACCTACCGGCCCTTCGCAAGATAGCGCAGCCGTGGCCGTTGGAGGCGCCTCAATGCTGATGGCTACGGTCGAGTCCTATCTGAATGTTCGCCGCGCGGCAGGCTTCGAGTTGCGGTCCCCATCATACCTTCTTCGGGACTATGCGAAGTTCGCGTCGAAGGCGGGAGACACCCACGTTCGCACCGCCACAGCGATCGCTTGGGCCACGCGTGCGCCGTCCCTGCAACAGCGTGACAGGCGCCTGAGATACGTCATCCTGTTGGCCCGCCATGCTCGGGCAGAGGATGACCTCCACGAGGTTCCGCCAAGCCACATCTTTGCCGCTCCGCCTACTCGGCCGATGCCCTACCTCTTCACAAGCGATGAGCTCGGCCGGATCTTGGCAGAGGCCCGCCGACTAGGCCCGGAAGGCTCGCTCCGCCCGCAAACGTACCGAACACTGTTCGGGCTACTCGCCGCTTGTGGTCTACGTGTATCGGAGGCACTCGACCTCCAACTTGACGACATACGCGATGACGGCTTGGTCATTCGCGAAACCAAGTTCCGCAAAAGCAGACTCGTTCCGATGCACCCTACAACGGAAGGTGAGGTGCAGCAGTACCTCCGACTCCGACAACGGTTCCCGGTTGCCCGAGGCTCCACGCTCCTGTTCGTTTCGATGCGCGGCGGACGAATCGGCCACTCCACCGTCACTGAGGTCTTCCATGCAATCCTACGCCACCTCGGTCTTCGAGGTGCCCCTGGCGAGAAGGGCCCACGCCTCCACGACATCCGACATGCGTTTGCCGCAAGAGCGCTGGAGACCTGTCCACATGACGACGTAGCCAACCACATGTTGGCACTCTCAACGTATCTCGGCCACGCAAACATCGCTGACACCTACTGGTATCTGCGCGTGACTCCCGTCCTTAGATCGACCATCGCGGATGCCTGCCAGATCTACCTGAATGGACCACAACCATGACGCCAATAGCGCCCCACATAACTGCCTTCCTGCTCGAACGCCTTCCACTTGAACGTCGCGCCAGTGTACATACTTGCGATGCATACGCCTTCGCGTTTCAGCTTCTGTTCAAGTTCGTAGCAAAGAAGCTGGACACACAGCCGGCGGAGATCCAGCTCGAACAAGTTGACGCAACCATGCTGATGGCATTCCTGGAACATCTGCAGGTGATACGTGGCAACACTGCTCGCACGCGCAATGCGCGCTTGGCCGCCATTAAAACCTTCATGCGGTTCGTGGAGTACCGCGTCCCATCGGCGCTGGCACAAATCCGGCAGGTCCTTGCGATTCCCATGCAGAGGACGGATGGCCGCATCGTTCGACATCTCACGGTCGATGAGCAACAGGCATTGCTCGACGCACCAGACCCGACGACGCGATCCGGCATTCGTGATCGAGCGATCTGCCATCTCGCAATTGCTGGTGGTTTGCGCGTCTCAGAACTGGTCGGCCTTCGGCTGGCAGATGTGACGTTTCAAGCAAAGTACACCGAGGTCCTCGTGCGTGGCAAGGGACGCAAAGAGCGCATCATGACGCTGTGGAGGGAAGTCTCCGATAGCCTGCGTGCCTGGCTCGCTGTACGCGGGCAGGCAAGCGTACCAGAGTTCTTCCTGAACGCTGGCGGACGAACGCTGACTAGATCAGGCGTCTCATACATTGTACGCAAACACAAGAACTCCGCCGCCAACACCTGTCGGTCCCTGACAGAGAAGCGCGTTTCGCCCCACGTCCTCCGACACTCCTGCGGAGTGAACGTGCTTCGTGCTACCCGCGACATCCGAAAGGTGGCGCTGTGGCTCGGACACGAGCGTCAGGAGACCAGCGAGATCTATGTGGACGGCGACACGAGTACAAAGTTGGAGGTTCTTCGGACTGTCGTGCCGCCGACGCTCAGGCCTGGGAAGTTCCGGCCTCCCGATAAGCTCATAGAGGCGCTTCGGGGACGTTGATTATGAGGAGGAGCACAGGGCTTCGGCGCGGCCTTGATGCGGCTCGCACGCCCGTGACTCCACATAATGCGGCGCTGCACATAACAGGGCATTCTTCCTCAGCAGAATCGCCATCTTCAGAGCCCGTTCACAGATCGTGTTGTCCAGAGGCACCCCAGCGACCTTCAGGAAGAGCGTCAACTTCTCCCAGTGCGTCACCATGTAGTTGATCGCTTTGCCCAAGACCGAGTTCGGCTCGACTTTCTTCTCCAGAAAGAGGCTCCGGAACCACGAGGAGCCCCTCCATCGCAAGGATGCTTCAGGGATCCGCAAACTCCTTTCGCGGCAACTAGGTGGTGGATGAGATGGCGATTGATGGAGAAGTTCAGCATCGTCACGGCATGCTTCTTAGCGTGGTTCTGGTCTCAGAGGAGGAGCGTGGGTTGATCTTTGAGACCGGAGAGTACGAGGTGTTCGTGCCCCGCGAAGAAATATCGTGGATCCCGAGTCGTCCATGGCCGTCTGGGCTGGCTCTAGGATCGCGCTGCAATATTGTTATTTGCGGAATTAGTCATCGGCAACGTCGCCTTATCGGTTCGATCAAGAGAACCACACCGCAGACAAACCCCTATATCGAGCTGATGGAGCTGCCCGCCGGTGTTGTGCTTTGTGCGATCCTTAAGGTGCTTGAGCCCGATGTGGTCGCGATTCTGGAAAGTGGGGCGTCTGGTTTCCTTGAGGGCCCATACCCAGACGACCTGCGCACGGGCGACAGGGTTCGCGTGATTATCGTGAGCGTATTTCCGCCTGAAGAACGGCTGCTCCTACAATTTGTCGGCAGGCTTTGAAGTGAGCTTTGGCGCCAGCCCGATTCGGGCCGGATATGCCGACCGGAATCGGGTCGGCTGACGTCTCTGGAGCTTCCGTAGAGGCATTTGAGGTCAGGCATCTTCCCGTCCGGACCGTCTGATTTCGATCTCCGCCCCCTTCCCACCCGATCATCACCCACGTCAGCCGTCCTTTGGAGTCTGTCGCTTCGTCGTTCGAAAATCTTGACCTGCCTCTTGACCAGCCGAGAGGCGCGTCAGTATCATGCCCCACCTCGTGATTTCCCGCCGGTTGGCTCGCGGTGTGACCGCGTGCACACGGGACGATCCGGGGGCATCGAGCGCCTAAGTCAGGGCCGCCGGAAGTTTCCTGACGACACATCCACCCCCTCTTGGAGGACGTATCCCGACATGAGTATCATTGGGCCAAACGAGATCCGTAAGGGAATCAAGCTGGAGATCGACGGACAGCTTTTCGTCGTGACCGATTTCAAGCACATTACGCCGGGGAACTGGCGGGCAATGGTCGAGACCACGATGAAGAGCCTGAAGACCGGACAGGTCCTCAAAAGGACCTTCCGGATGTCCGATCAGCTCAACAGGGCCGATGTCACCGAGACGAAGATGAACTACCTCTACAAAGACCCAGAGGGATATCACTTCATGGATAACGGCAACTACGAGCAGTACTTGATCTCGGAAGAGCTGATGGGTGACGTGAAGTTCTATATCAGGGACGGTGACGAGTGCACGGTCCAGCTCTTCGAGGGACAGGCGATCGGAGTGGTGGGTCCGATGTTCGTCGAGCTCGAGATCGTCCAGACCGAACCTCAGGTGAAGGGTTCCACGGCCTCGGCCAGCTACAAGCCGGCCACTCTTTCGACCGGGCTCATCGTCAAGGTTCCCCCGTTCATCACCATCGGCGACAAGATCAAGGTCGATACCCGAACCAACGAGTACGTCGAGCGCGTGAAGTAGTCGAAACAGGCGCAAAGCGCCCTGGAGCTTGGTCGGAGTAAGTCCCCGCAGGCTCCTATTCGATTTTTTTGACGAGTCTCCCCAGGGCCTGACAGGCAGCCTCTCTGACCTCGTTGTTGCGGTCTTTGAGGAGAGGAATGAGCGGTTCGTAGGCCCGGACAGAGCCGATCCGGTCGAGTTTCCGGACAGCGCTCAGTCTGACTTTGTAGTCCCCGGCGCGGAGCTCCTCGATGAGAGACGTGACAGGCTCCATGGATGAGGGCGAGCTTGGTTGGCCCGCAAGATGCTCCTCTCTACCGTTGGTCTTGAACGCCTCTATCCGGTAGGTCACGAGCCTCTTGCCATCCAGGATGAACCTGAGCACGTAGCGGTACTCCGTGGCCGGATCGAGGCCGTGGAGCGTAACCCGGTGGTCGGTCGTCGGTTCTGCCGAGATCAGCCGGAGTTGCGAGAGATCGTCTCCGGCTCCGTAGGCCACCTCGGATCGGACCGGGATGTTCGTTCCGAACGTGATCATTGCTTGGGCGACCCCGACGTTGACCTTGCGTGGGCTCAAAGACAGTTCGGTCTTCTTTGTACCCGGTCCCATCCACATCCCGAGAAGTCCGAGCGCGAACAAAACGTTGGCCGCCAGTGAGACCTTGATCTTGAGGTTCGAGAATCTGTCGATCGACGGACCCTTGTTCGATCCGGTCTTTGCCGATTCGGATCCCGCGGCGGACTTGGCCTCTAAAGACGTTTCGCCAGGAGCCTGTGGCTTGAGCTCCACGGTCACCTCGCGATTGTCGAGCGCAGCCTGAAGATCACACGTGAGCTCCGCGGTCGTCGCGTACCTCTGTCCGCGGTCTCGCTGGGTGCACTTGAGGATGATCCGCTCGATCTGCGGCGAAACCCTGGGATTGTAGCGACTGGGAACCGGAATCTTTTCCGTGAGCCGCCGAGCCGCCGCCGAGTAGCTGTTGTCGCCCTCGAAGGGCACCTTGCCCGTGGCCATCTTGTACATCACGATGCCAAGCTGGTAGATGTCGGACCGGTGATCGACCTCCTGGCCCTGAAGCTGTTCCGGTGACATGTAGAGAGGGGTTCCCACGATCGAGCCGGCCGTCGACACCGTGGTCTCGTCGTGGAGCTTGACCAAGCCGAAGTCCATCAGGATCGAGCGCCCGGCATCGGTCACCAGGATGTTTCCCGGCTTGATGTCCCGATGGTAGATGCGTCGGCCGTGGATGTGTTCGAGCGCCCGGGCGATATCCATGGAGATCCCCACGACCTCCTGATGCGTCAGGCTCGACTTTTCGATCTCGTACCTCTCGTGGATGAGCTCTTTTAAGGTCCTTCCTTTGACGTACTCCATCACGTAGTAGTTGAGCTTCGCCTCGGTCCCGATGTCGAGGATCTTGATGACGTTCGGGTGGTCGATCTGCGAGATAGCCCGCGTCTCATTGCGGAGCCGAGTGAGAAGGGACGGATCGAAGTCTTCGGGGAGGACCTTGATGGCCACTTCCCTCTTCGTCCTCTCGTCGTATCCTTTCCAGACCTTGGCGGAGCCACCCGAACCCAGAAACTCCGTGATCTTGTACTTCCAGAGAGTCTTGCCGATCATACCCAGGCTCCCGGACCACTAGGGTCCGATCGTTTGCGGAAGCGCTCCCTCTGCGTCGTTCTTCACGTTGATCCTCATATCGATCCTTACGTCGAGCTTCACCCCTTGATGCCTGTCTGGGCAATGCCCTCGACGAACTGACGCTGCGCCAGAAAATAGAGTACCACCAACGGGAGAATCGAAAGCGAACTGGCCGCCATCAGGAGCTCCCACCGGGTGCCGGCCTCGCTCGTGAATGAAGCCAACCCCACTTGGATCGTGTACAGTTCCGGTCGGTCGATCACGACCAGGGGCCAGATCAACGCGTTCCACGTCCCAAGGAAGGAGAAGATGGCCACCGTCACAAGGGGCGGGATCGACAGCGGAATGAGGATCTGCCAGAGAAACCGGAGCCGGCCGCACCCGTCGATCACGGCCGCCTCCCACAGATCCCTGGGAATCGTCAGAAAGAATTGCCTCAAGAGGAAGATCCCGAAGGCCCCGGCTGTCCACGGAACGATCAGTGCCGAGTACGTGTTGTACCAGCCCAGTTCCTTGATGATCAAGAAGTTGGGGGCGAGAAGGACCTGTTCCGGAACCATCATCGTCGCGAGGAGGAGGGCGAAGAGGGGGGTCTTGAGCGGAAAGTTCAGAAAGGCGAAGGCAAAGGCCGCGAGCATGCTCGTGAGAAGGTTACCGACGGTCGTCAGCGTTGCCACCAGGAAGCTGTTGATCAGGTAGTCCGTGAAGGTTGCGCCCTTTCCGGTTCTCCACGCTTTCGAGTAGTTCTGCCAGTGGAATCTTCGGGTGATCAACCTCTCAGGGGCAACCCGTTCCTCCCGACCGAACAGTACTCCCGCCGCGTGGCGGACCAGAACTCCGTCTCTGTCTCGTGATAGGACCCGGACCTCGATCTCCTTTTGAACATCGTAGACCGTTTCGACCTTCAGATAGGTGCGCTCCCTGGGGATCAGAACGTCCGGCTGCAGGATCTCTTTGGGGTCCTTGAAGCTGGTCAGGACCATCCAAACAAAGGGAAAACACATCAGGAAAGCTCCCGCCAAAAGGATGGAATGGACGAGGAGCCGCTGAAAGAGGGACATAGTCTTCGCTTCCGAGAGGCACGGTTTGCCAATTCGAGAGGATAGCACGACGGGGCGCGGATCTGCAGAGAGTCCACTCTCTCATGGCGGAACGACGGGATTCCTTTTGACCATGAGGAAGAGAGCGTGCTAAAATCGTAGGTCCTTTTTCTACCCTGCCTCGGGAATGCCCCACCAAGGAGTCATCGTGTCGTCCGATCAGGATCCTCTTGCGATCCCCGCGGCCCCGGACGAGCTGGCTGAGCTCCTGGCTTCGCCGCCTGGGCCCGCCGCCGACTACTTCCTGAAGCTCGCCGGTCATCGCTACCGTGCCTCCGTGGAACAGCAATACGCCCATTTCCTGCCCGACTTTCCGGAGGTCCGCTACTACTCGCACCAGATCGCCACGGTCGCCCAGACCGTACGGATGAAGGGGCGCGCGATCCTCGCCGACGAGGTGGGGCTCGGAAAAACGATCGAGGCGGGTCTGGTCTTGCGCGAGTACATCGCTCAAGGACTCATCCGACGATTCCTCGTCCTCACGCCCGCGAGCCTCGTGCAGCAGTGGCGGGAGGAGCTGAGGGTCAAGTTCAGGCTGAACTGCCAGGTGGCCACCGAGGCGGGCCAGTGGGCCAGCTACCCCTTCCTGATCGCCTCGATCGACACGGCGAAATCGAGCCGCAACCGTCGCGAGATCTCATCGGTGAAGTGGGACCTCATGATCGTGGACGAGGCCCACAAACTCAAAAATCACAAGTCTCAGAATTGGAAGTTCGTCAGTTCGGTCTCGACGAAGTTCCTTCTCCTTTTGACTGCGACCCCCATCCAGAACACTCTGGAGGAGCTCTACAACCTCGTCTTCCTCATTCGCCCAGGGTATCTGAAGACCCGCAAGTTCTTTCGCAAGCACTTCACCAACCAAGGGGATTCGAGGGTTCCGGCCAACCCCAACGATTTCAAGCGTCTCCTCTCCAAGGTGCTGATCCGCCACCGGAGAGAGGAGACCGCCGTGAAGTTCACCCATCGCAAGGTTCACCTCATTCCGGTGGAGTTCTCCCCCGCGGAGAATGCGGTTTACAAGACACTCAACGGTTTCATCGACTCGTGCTATTTCACGGTCTCGCACGTTGAGAAAGGGCTCAATCGTCTGACGTTGATGCTGATGGAGCGCATGGTGACGTCGAGCCCGCGGGCTTTGGCAAAGACCATATCCAAGATCCTGGATAACCCGTACGTCCCGTATCTCTATGGGGTTTCCCTGAAGAGGGTCCTGGCCGAGGCTGAGAGGATCTCCATCGTATCGAAGGCAAAGAAGGTCCTCGAGCTGATCGAGGGTCTCGATGGAAAGGTGATCATCTTCACCCAGTTCCGCGAGAGCCAGGAGTACCTCGCGGAGCTTCTCAACGCGCGCGGGATCTCGAACGTGAAGTTCTTCGGAAGCTTGAACGGGCGTCAGAAAGACGAAGCGATCGTCCAGTTCTCGAAGGACGTGCGGATTCTGGTCTCGACCGATTCCGGGGCTGAAGGCCGGAACCTCCAGTTCTGCAAGACGATCATCAACTACGACCTCCCCTGGAACCCGATGAAGGTGGAACAGCGGATCGGTCGGATTCATCGTCTGGGGCAGACGAACGATGTCGCGGTCTTCAACGTGTACTACAAGGACTCCATCGAGGAATACGTGGTGGAGCTTTTGACCAAGAAGATCCGGCTGTTCAAGCTGATCGTCGGTGAGTTGGACGTCATCCTGGGCCTCACGCGGTTCAAGGGGAACCTGGAAAGTCACATCATGGATCTCTACCTGACCTCGAGGACCAAAGGCGAGCTCAAACGAAAGTTGGCCGAGATCGGCGAGGATTTCCAGGATGCGGTCAAGGAATACGAAAAGATAAAGGCCGCTCAGAACGAGATTTTCTGACACAATGTCCAAAACTGGCGATGGCGGTCGACTGGCCTGGCGTGGTCCCCTGGAATCGGGGGGCGGGTCGTGGTCATTGTGCAAGCAGACTCTAGTGGAAGCAGGCTATGTGAAAGCTGTCTGTGTGAAAGCTGTCTGTGTGGAAGCCGTCTGTTCAGCGGGGGCATCGATACCGAGTCTTCCGACGGGTTCCACGGGATCGAAGAGCTGATTGGGGGATGGCTCCAGACTCATGAGACGTTTTCAAAGGGATCAGAACGTGGATGAAGGGGCGGCGATGTCGACGAGTGGTTCCGCCGCGGGAGAGCTTGCTCCGGAAGAGCTTTCCCTCGCCGTAGAGGCGGAACTCGCCCTTCTGGAGGGTCCTCCGGGCGATCTCGTGAAAAGGGTTTCCGTGGCTCCTCCGGGAGATTCCGGATGCCCGACACCGTGGGCGGACCTTCCCGACACGTCGATTCCGCCTTCGATTTCGCCTTGTTCCGAGTCCGAGAAGATGCCCACTGATGGGGCCGAGGTTCACGGGACGAGACCGGACGGGGACGACACGATTCGCGCGGAAGAGCCGGTGAAGCCGGACGACGCCTCTCTCGATCTCGAGCCGGTGTCACCTCAGAGCGGTCCACGGGGTGTCGGCCGTCCGCGTTCGAATCCCCTGGTGTCGATGCTGAGAGGCACGGACCGGGGAGCTCTGGATGAATGGATTGCGACGGACGGCGTGGACGAGGGGTCTCTCGCGTCGGCCTCAAAAGACACGCGACCGGGTACGTACCGGTTCGAGCTTTCGCGCTTTCTGTGTCTGTTTGCCGATCGCTACGGGCTCGAAGCCAATATTCGGGACGGAGAATGCGTGATCACGCTTCCCGCGGGCAGAATGCCCGAGCAGTCGTTCCCTCTCGAGCTTCGCATGCCTCTGACCGAGGAGGCCCAGCTCGACGCGTGTCTGAGCCGTCGCAGGAACGTGATCGACGCGGGGCCGCTGGTGGCGCATTGTCTGAGTCATGGTCGACACACGGCATTGCGAGGATCTCCGCTCCTTTCGATGACGGAGGCCCAGTCGGTCCTCGGAAACGGTCCTCTGGAGCTCGTCCACAGGGCTTACGCGGAGTACAACTTTCTCGTTGCGATTCGGTATTACCGCAAAGAGGAACGTGTCCTCTCCTTGATCTACTCGGTCGAGGACGAGAGCCCGGCTCCGGGCGCGCAGGACCTCCTGTGTCCGCAATTCTGGATCCGACCCACCGACGAGCCCGGTGACGTGGTCGCGTCCGGTGGCGTGCTCTCTCGCATCCATCGTCAGGCTCGCGGCCAGGTGGATCGCTTCGTGTCGGAGCGTCAGTCCGCCATCCAGGACGAGATCGATGCTGAGACCCGGGAGGCGATCCGGATCCTCGACGACTATTACGAGGAGAAGGCCCGCGAGCTCGAGGACGAGAAGCGCGCGGTCTACTTCCACCTGTACTACTTCGAGAAGGAGGAGGCGATCGACAAGCAGCTGGCCGGGATCAAACGGGAGAAGGAAGAGCGAGCCCGGGCTCTCAAAGGGTTCTGGGACGTCCGAACCCTGGTGCGTCTGTTGTCGGTCGGTTACTTCGAGATTCCCTTCTTCCGTCGGGTCGACGACAAGACAGGGCCGTGGCTCGATGCTCTGTCCGGACGACTTCTGCTGGAAGGCGGGCGTCTCCGTCCGGTCGCCCCCTAGAGGGGCCCAGAGGTCTTCCGTGTATCAGAGAATCCTTCAGTGGGTGATCGTGATCCTGCTCGCGGTGGCCTTGCTCTTCATCTACTTCCTGGGCTCACAGCTTCGGTACGAATCGGAGGGAAGCCGTTTCTTCAAAGAAGGGCGTTTCGATGCCGCCGCGGAGAAGTATCTGAAGGCCTACGAGTCGACGACGTTCTGGGGACACGATCGCTATCTCTATCTGGTGGCCCAGTGCTACTACAACTCGCAGGACTGGACCCGGGCGATGGATTTCTTCATCCGCCTCACCAAGGACTATCCCGGATCCAATTGGGTGATCGTCTGTCAGCCCTCGGTCGAGAAGTCCCTGCGCAACCTCAACCCGAATCTCCTGTCCTGGGAGGGGATCAAAGCCCAGACCTCGTTGGGGCGGTTTCGTGCGAGCCTGAGGCAATCGTACCAGCGTTTGGTGTCGGCGATCGCGGAGAACAAGTCGGGGATTTCCGTGGAGGTCGAAGGCCAGTATCAGATCTACTGCAAGCAATACCAGCTCTACAGACAGGAGCTCGCCAAGGCGTATGCCGAGGTCGCGGCCGGGAAGCATCCCGAGTCTTTGGACCCCAGCCCCGCGCCCGGGTCGGCCTCGGCGGGTGAAGTGATGACCAACGAAAGGGATCTATAGCCCATGAGAATCGGTATCGTAGGGCTCCCCCAATCGGGGAAGTCGACGGTCTTTCAGATCTTGGTTCCCCACTGTCCTCAGTCCACCGATCCGAACCGGCCGCGCCTTGGCGTGACCACGGTGCCGGATCCACGAATCGACTTCTGCGCTGGGATCTTCAAGCCGCAGAAAGTGACTTACCCCACCCTCGAGTTCGTGGACTTCGCGGGGATGAAGAAAAGCACCGGGTCCGATCGTGGCTTCTCCGCGGGGATGCTGGCCCAGATGCGTAACTCCGACGCCTTGATGGCGGTGGTGAGATTCTTCACCATGCCCGGTTCGTCACCCACGCCGGTCGACGATTTCCGGTCGCTCATGCAGGAGCTCGTGCTCGCCGACCTGACCGTGGCGGAACCTCGAGCGGAGCGGCTGACGGCCGACAAGAAGCGAGGAGCCAAGGTTGATGACCGGGAGCTCTCCGGCATCGTCAAGGTCGCGGCCGTCCTTTCCGACGGCCTGCCCGCGTTCAAGGCCACTCTCACGGCCGATGAGATCCAGGCCCTGAAAGGGTACGCCCTGTTGACGGCAAAGCCTTTCGTCGTGGTCGCCAACTGTGATGAGAGCGGTTTCGCGGACACCGATGGTCCGATCAGCTCGGCCGTCAAGACAATGGCCGCGGAGTACCCCGACTACCAGTTCCTCCGATTATCGGCCCGGGTCGAAGAGGAGATCTGTCAGCTCGAGGAAGCTGATCGGAAGGCTTTCCTCGATGACCTGGGGCTGGCCGAGACCGCCCGTGATCGGATCATCCAGGGAGCGTTCCGGCTCATGGACCTGATCTGTTTTCTCACCGTGGGAGAGGACGAGGTCCGTGCGTGGCCGATCCGGCGTCATACGTGCGCCCAGAAGGCGGCCGGGCGGATCCATTCCGATTTGGAGCGGGGATTCATCCGGGCGGAAGTCTCGTCCTGGGAGGACTTCCACAAGACCAACGGTTCCTCCGTGGAGTTGAAGAAGAACGGCCTCCTGAGAGTCGAAGGGAAGGACTACGAAGTCAAGGACGGCGACGTGATCAACGTTCGGTTCAGCGTCTGACAGACTTCGGTTGACAAAGCCCCTGACGACGCCGCAATCCGGCGGGTACGGAAAAAAGAAGGCTGTCTTCGAATGTCGATGGTGTTGTCCGGGCCGTTGTGTTATCGTTCGCACTTGATCCGTGGATGAAGAATAACAATAACGTCTTTTCTGTACCCACATATGTTGGACTTCGAGGGGTGGCTTTTCTAGCAGCCGTCGCTGTCGTTGTTGTTGTCGTACTGCCCTCTCGACAGGAACTGGCGGCTCGCCTCGTCCGTGGTGGGGAGCTCTCTCACGCGGCTGATCTGCTCGATTCCTCCATACCCAAAACCGTCGATCCGGCCGTTCGGGCGGAGCTGCACGAGGTCAAGTCGCGGCTCGCCCTCCTCGAGGGCAATCCGACCGAGGCATTGCGGCAGATTCAGATCGCGATCGGCTTGCAGCCCGAGTCGGTCCGTTACCTCGTCTGTCTGGCCGAGCTTTATGAGCTCTTCGAGAAGCCGCGCGAGACGATGGAGACTCTCCGAAAGGCGGCGGGCCTGCACCGTGCTTGGCGAAGCCATGGACGTCCGGATCCGGTTCGATGGGCACGGGGTGTGGTGAAACTCGGTCCGGGGGAGCTTCCTTCGGAAGAGACCCTGCGCTCCAGGTTCGAAGAATGGTTCACCGGCTACCGTCGGCGCCTCGCCTGGTACGAAAGGTTCTATCAAGAACTCGACGGGGCCATTCGAATCCACAGGGAGCTGTCGGACGATTTCCCCGGGGATTTCGAGAACTGGCGGCGGCTTTCGCTGCTCGAGAGCTGCGCGGGACACATCGAGAACGCTCGTAGAGCGCTTCAGAAAATGGTCGAGCTGAGGCCGGGAATCCGCCATATCCAAGAAGCGCTCGCCTATCGACTGATGTGGGAGAACCGGCCCGACGAAGTGATCGGGGAACCCCAGAAGGCGGACGTACCCCAGGACTACGAGCGGAAGAAGATCCTTCGGTCGCTTCTGCTGAGCGGGAAAAAGGCGAACGCCACGGACGAGTACCTGAGGCGGTATCCCGGCAGCGGCACCGCGGCTTCCGTGCGTCTCGACCTGTGCGACGTTCTCGCCCAAGAGGGAGATCGGGCGGGGCTTCGCACGGAGTTGAACGTCCCGTTTCTATTGCCTGACGAAGACATTCGAGCACAGGAACGCATCGGCAACCTGCAGATGTTCGTGCACGACTACTCGAGCGCCGCCAAGACGTTTCTCGGCCTCTCGCGTCAGTCGCCGTCCATTGCCCAGTATCGGATCAAGGCCACCGATTCTCTCGACGCGATCGGGGATCGTCGATCCGCCCTTGCGTTGCTCGAGGAGACCCAGAGAGTCCATCCCGGCGATCCCTGGCTGGACCGGGAAATCGGGGTCCGACGTGCCGAACAGGGGAACGCGACCGGCGCTCTATCCTACTTGGAAGAGGCACGCAGGGACACTCCGGACGATCGGAGGGTGCTCTATGCCTTGGCTCGGGTGTACTCGCAGCTCAACAGGCAGTCGGATGCCCTGGATCTGTACCGTCGGCTCTTGGGAGCGGATCTGTCTCGAGAGGTCGCTTCCTCGCTTTCGTCGCCATCGACGGTCGGTTCTGCACCCTTCGCTCGATCGGCTCGAGTGAGGCGGCGAGTCTTGGCTCTCTACAAGCGATCAGAGGGAGAGAACCCGGCGCAGAACCGGATCCAGCGTTGCCTGGGCCTCGTATTGCACCATCTCGGTCTCGTCGTTGACTATCGCGCCGTGGAGGACTCTCTCCTCGGCGACGAAGGCTTGGATTCGTACTGTGGCATTCTCCTGTGGTTCAACACCGACTCGATCGAGAACCCTGATCGGTTTGCCCGATGGCTTGCCCGTCAGCCCGCTCTGGGGCGTCCGCTGGTCGTTTTCGAAAACCTTGGGTGCCTCCGAGACAATCGATCGGGCGCCGACATCTCACCCAAGGCTCTGGAGGATCTCTATAAGGCGCTTGGGATAAAGCTTGGCGGAAGCTGGACCGACATGCCCTGGCTTCTGGAGATCGTTCACAAAGACCCCAAGATGTGCGATTTCGAGCGGCCCCTAAACCATGAGCTCAGCCATTTCATCGAGGTCACCTCGCTCCGCCCCGAGAACCAAGTTCACCTCAAGATCAGAAGGAAGGATCGACCCGGCTGTGTGGCGGATGCCGTGGTGACCGGACCTGGTGGGGGCTTCTGTCTGAGCACGTACGCAATCCACTATGACGAGGAAGGGGACCGGATACAGTGGCGGATCGATCCTTTCCGGTTCATCACCTCGGCTCTCAGGCTCGAAGGCCAGCCGCGGCTGGACACGACCTCCAGAAACGGGACGCGGATGTGTCTGATCGACATTGATGGCGATGGAAGCGACGTCATGTGCCGGTGGCGAGCTCCTTCCACCTGCGCCGAGGTCTTCTTCGATCACGTATTGTCCAAGAGACCGTTCTTGTTCACGGTTTCGTTCATTGGCTGCCTTCTCGATCCGGCCCTGCATCCAAGCCCGACAGGGATCGCGGCGGCAAGACGCATCTTTTCGCACCAACAGGTCGAGCCGGCCCATCACTCGTATTCCCACCCTTTCGATTGGCTGGGTGACCGTGCGGGTCTCTTGGTGCCCTCCTACGAGAAGTTCGACCTCCGTCGTGAGATCGTCGGCGCCAAGGAGTTGCTGGAGCGGGTGGCATGCCCACCGGGCAAGCCGATCCGGATCTGTCTGTGGACCGGAGCCGGCAATCCGGATCGAAAAGCCTTGCTCATGTCCCAGCAGGCGGGACTGCGCAACTTCAACTCGGCCATTCCTCGGTTCGATCCATCGCATCCGTCGGTCGCCCATCTTTCCTCTCCGTATCGTAACGTGGAAGGGCTGATCCAGAATCTGAACGCCGGGCCCAGCGATTACAGTCTGACCGCGAGCTGGACCCAACCGACGATTGCCTTCCGCAACGTGCTCTACACCTTCTCTTGGAGTGAAAAGCCCAGACGGCTCATTCCGGTCAACCTGTACTTCCATTTCTACCTGCTCGCCAATCTGGATGGGCGGATGGCCCTCGACGAGGTCTTCCAATGGATGGAGTCGGAGTCTCTTCATCCCGTGTTCACAAGCGACTACATTCGAGCCACCGAGGGATTCTTGGATGCTGTGGTCGAGCGAGTCGGCCCCGATGACTGGAGCGTGTCCAACTACGGCAACTGTTCTTCCGCGAGGTTCGACCAGACCACGGCCACCGTCGACTTGGACCGCTCTCGCGGTGTGCTGGGCTTCAATCACGTGAACGGGTCGCTCTATGTCCACCTGGACGGATCGAGCCCGGCCAGAATCCTCCTTGGGTCTCGTCCCGCCTCCCGTCCTTACCTGGTCGAGTCGACCGTGATGATGCGGAACCTGCGGGAATCCTCGGGCGTTCTTCAGTTCGAGAGCGAAGGACAGGGGACAGGACGATTCGTCTTCGGTGGTCTCAACCCGGCGGAGTCCGTCGAAGTCATCGCGTCGCGTCCGGACGACAGGGTCTGCGAGCAAAAGCTCCGGCTTCGGGTCGAGCCCGCGGGCCGGCTGACGTTTTCCCTTCCGATGAAAGGCGGGATGGTGGTCTCCATCAAGCGGGCCACAAAACCAGGACAATGAACGGGAAACATTACCCTCCGATCGTGCTTCAATCGCACCGGGTTTTCGCCTACGTGGAGTCGTTGATCTTCGTGCTGGCGGCGGTGGTTCTCAATGTCTGGCGTTGTTCGGATGCTCCGGGGTATTACGGCTGGCCCATCACTCCATACCATATCGTGATCTTGCTCATCGCAGGGCGGTATGGACTCGTTCCCGGACTTTTCTGCTCAGTGACCTCGGCCCTCGCCCAGGCCATAACCATCTGTCAAATGACGACGGGGGCCGAGGCCGCGCAGTTCCTGGAGCCATCCCATCTCTGGTACCCCGTCTCCTTGGTGATCATGGGCGTGATGGTGGGCGGCTTCTCCGAGACGTGGCTCAGCTACCTTCGTCGGGCGATCTCGGAACGCGACCAGGCTCTCGATCGTTTCGGAAGGATCATGGAGCTGCACGACCAGCTTGCCGAAGAGAAGCACATGCTCGACAAGCAGATCCTCTCCGAAGAGGAGACCTTCGAGTCACTGGCCGCTCTGTTCCAGGATCTCGATCGACTCGACCCTCGTCAGATCAGGCACCGGGCTCTGCGATTGGCCAGGAAGCTCGTAGGAGGAGGAAGCAGCGCTCTCTACGTTGTGAACGCCTCTGAGGACTCGTCCGGCCGTGAGGTCCGGAGATTCCTGGGGAACCGAGCAAAATGGCCGGAGAGTCTGCCGATCGACCATCCGGTGATCGAGCGCTCGTTGGTGTCCTCCGACCCCGTGGCCATTACGAGCGTCCGGGGTTGGATGTCTCTGGAACAGCCGGTTCTGGAACCGGTGCAGATGGCCTGTCGCGTGCTGTCCAGAAAGTCCGGACGGCACCTGGTGCTCGCGATGAAGGGTCTTCCTCTGGTGGCTTTCTCGCCCTCCCGCAAGAGGGCACTCTATGTGATCATGAAGATCACTAGGAGGGCACTCAAGAGAGCGACTCTCTTCAGGCGGATCCAGGACCGAAACGTCGAGGATCCCATCACGACGGCGAGCAGTTTCGCCTATTTCAGCAAGCGAGTGAAGGAAGAGCTGTTCCTGGCCAAGCGCCATCATCAGAAGTCCTTCGCCATCATCAAGATCCGGGCTCCCAAGTTGGAGAAGACGCTCCGACGCCGCGAGCTCCTGAGTCTGAGACGCGCCTTGGCCAAGACTTTCAAGGAGTGCCTCCGAATCGGAGATCTGGTCGCGCTCGGTCAGATGTCTTCGAGCTTTCTCATCCTTTGCCCGTTCACGTCGGTCGAGGACGGCGAGACGGTCGTGAGACGAATCCGAGATCGATTGCGAGAGCTTGGGACTCTCTCGCTGGATCGGAAAGGGACTCTGCAGTTCGCTGTCTTGAACGTGGATCCGAAGACGGCCTCCTATGAGGACTTGATGGGTTTGGTCGTTTCTGACATCGAGGATCATGGGCACAATGTTTCGTCCAAAATATTGCCGCCCCGGGGCTCCATGATCCCAGACTCGAGACGTCCTCCGATCCCATCCGCGGCCCCTTCTGGACGGGATCCTCGAACAGGCCGGTCGACCGGAAGATTCGCGGCGCAATCCCGAGGAGCTCGGTCATCCGGCGAGACGCGGGGGCGGAGAGCGGTCCCTCTGTCAGCTCCTCGTGGACCTGTGAGCGACGGCCCTGTGCCGCCGGCTGTGCCTTCGACTGCGCCACGCAGAGAGAGCTCCGATCGCAGAGAGGGCTCCGAACGTGGAGACGGCTCTGAACGAAGGGACAACCTCGAGCGCAGAGACAGCTCCGATTTCGGATCCCGCTCCTCGGTCCGAGGTCGTGGATCGCGCCCTCCTCAGTCCTGGAAACCGAAGCCAAAAGACCACCATGGATGAATCTCCGGCGATTTCGATCCGATCAGAGCCGCGGCCGTGGCTTGCCGTGTTTGGGGTGGTCGTGGAGTTCGTCGCGTTCGGGATGACTCTGCCCACTCTCGACGTGTGGGACACTGCTCCTCCGATTGGGTTCTTGGTGGCCCACTCCGTGGCGTCGCTTCTGAGCGGACTGGCTTTTCCCGGGTGGAGGAGGTCGGACGAGCCGGACGAACGGCATCGTCTCGGTCCGGTCGCCTTTCTCTTCAGTTTCTGTTTTCCCCTCATTGGCTCTGTGAGCTGCATATGCATGGCGTTGATTCGATCTCTGGGGAAAGACTTCGGGCAGGAGATCGTGAATGAACACCGGGCTTTAATCGATGGGCTTCGGCCGAAGGGGAGCTTTGCGAGCAAGGAAATGGACGAGATGGAGAGTCGGTCGAGTAGCCTCGATCTCCAGCCCTTCCTGCAACTCCTGGGGAGTCCCGACAGCAAAGACCTGGCCGCGTCCGCCATCGAGAGCGTTCAGATGCTGGAGCGTCCGGTGGCGAACCGGCTGCTCAGGCATGCCCTTTCGAGTGACGTCGTGGAAGCGCGATACTACGCATCCAAGGCGCTGGCAAGAATGGAGGACCGTCTGGACCAAGAGCTGGAGAAAGCTCGCCAGTCTCTGGCCAAGGATCCGCTGGATCCTGAACGGTTGCTCCGCATGGCCGACACAAGGCTGCAGTACGGTGATCTCGGAGAACCCGGAGATCCTGTGAACCGCCTGCACCTGCTCGAAGCTGTGAAGATCTACGAGCAGATCCTGGGGCGATTGGACGGCGAGAAGGCGCGTGTGTGTCGTGCCAAACTGGCGGACACACTTCTGGCTCTTGGCCGGGCCAAGGACGCTGTTCCCCACTACTGCGAGGTCGTACGGCAAGGAACCCGAAGCGCTTCGATTTTGAAGCGATGCCTCGAAGCGTGCTACCTGGCCAGGGATTTCCAAAACCTCGACCGCCACATCGAGGTGGCCCTCGAACGTCGTCCGGACTCGGGCTCTCTGCGGCAGCTTGCGAGAAATCTCGGGAGGCTGGATGACTGACATCTGCATGATCTTCGAGGGCAGCTATCCGTATACGAGGGGAGGGGTGTCGGAATGGGCTCAACAGCTCATCAGCCGTTTGCCCGAAACGACCTTCCATCTTTGGTGTATTTCCTCGAGTCGTTCAGCGGCATCGAAGACGGTCTACGAACTGCCGCCGAACGTCACTGGAGTGAGCGACATCTATCTCTATGATGACGATCTCGGGGCCGGCGATGAGCCGATTCCGGACGGTGTGTGGCCCGTGATTCAGCGGCTTCACGGCAAGGGGCAGACCGTCGAGGACCGAGGTCGGATCCTGTGGAATGAGCTCGTTCCTCTTTTGCCCGACAGTCGGGTGGGGTTGCCCATCTCGGAACTCTTGAGCGGCTCGCGAACCTACGACACGCTCCTTCGCCTGTACGCGGACAAGGCCTCTGCTCTTCCGTTTCTCGAATACTTCTACACTTTCATATTCTCCCATGCTCCTCTGTTGCGGCTTTTGAGTGAGCCCATTCCGCCCGCTCGGCTCTACCACACAATCTCCACGGGCTATGCCGGATTCCTCGGATGCCACGCTCGCCAAAGGACCGGGGCACCCCTGATCCTGAGCGAACACGGGATCTACACGAATGAGAGGCTGGTGGAGATCGTCATGGCGGACTGGATCTACTCTCCTCGACAACAGCACATCCGGGTCGGGCCGCCCGTCGACAGTCTCAAGCGCGTGTGGATGGAGATGTTCGATTTCCTTGGACGGCTCACCTACACGCACGCCGACTGCATCACGACGCTGTTCAAGGGAAACCGGCGCATGCAGATCTCCCTGGGCGCTCCTCCGGAGAAGATTCTCCTGATCCCCAATGGCGTGGATCTCGAGAGGTTCGGAAATATCCAGAGAACGGACCAGAAGTCGCCGCCGGTCATCGGTCTGGTCGGACGAGTGGTTCCCATCAAGGACATCCGAACGTTCATCAAGGCTTGCCGGGCCGTGGTTGATCGAATTCCGGAAGCGAGATTCCTGGTGATGGGGCCCACCGATCAAGGCGAGGCCTACTATGCCAAGTGTTTGGAGTATCGGCGGCTGTTGAATCTGGAGGAGAATCTCACGTTCACGGGTAACGTCAACGTGGTGGAGCATTATCCGAAGCTGTCCGTCGTGGTGCTCACGAGCGTGAGTGAGGGGCTCCCCCTCACCGTTCTCGAGGCCATGGCCTGCGGAGTTCCGCTCGTGTGTACCCGCGTCGGAGCGTGCGAAGAGCTCCTCGCGGGACAGGAGGAGGAGAACCCGCCCCTTGGCCCCACCGGATTGACCGCCCCTGTGGGAGACCATCGCGGGATCGGACGGGCCATCCTGCAGATCCTCGAGAATCCGGCTCTTGCAAGGCGTATGAGCAAGGCCGGCAGAACGCGGGTCCAGCGTTACTACTCTCTCGACGCCATCGTTGCCCGTTACGGAGAGTTGTACCGTGAATGGATCGAGAAAGGGCGTCGAGACTGATGGCCGGGATCGGATTCGATCTTGAGGAGATCTTCCGTAAGAACACCTACGGTGGAGACGCCGTAGCGTACACGGCCGCGGCGGTCACGATCTCCGGCGCGTGGATCTTTGGGCTCTTGGCCTTGATCGTCGTTTTCCTCAAGTCTTCGAGTACACTCTCCAGTGTCGAGCTCTCCTTGTTGTTCACCATGATCACATACTCGTACGCGGGTGCGATGCTGATCACGAGTGTCCTGACATTTCCGATCACCCGGTATTTGGCCGACTGTCTCCACCAGGGCAAAGTCGATTCCTTCGGCCCCGCCTTCTCTGCATCATGCGTGCTCCATCTCACCTTGGCCCTGTTGCTGGGATCCGCGTTCTATGCCGCGAATCCCCTCCCGACGAACCTGCAGGTGTCCGGTGTCCTCTTGCTCGTTTCGTGTACGCAGCTCTGGCTCTGCACGACCTTTGTCGGACTGATGCGATTCCGTCTCCCGGCCGCCGTGACCTTCCTCATGGGATACTCGTTCTGCGCTCTCGGGGCGACCCAGCTTGGGGCTCGTCTGGGGCTCCTTGGTTACCTCGCCGGCTTCGGGCTTGGTCTCTCGCTGATGGCGATGGCTCTGACCTGTCTACTGGCCTCTGTGTTCAGCTTCCCGCGGGTGGTCGATTTCGGGTTCATCAGATTGCTCTGGCAACGACCGTTCCTGGCTCCGTGCGGCCTGGCTCTGGCTCTTGGGTCCTGGATCGACAAGATCCTCTTCTGGGCTTCGCCCTGGGCCTTGCCGAGCGCTCCGTACCTTCGCTCGTACACTCCCTACGACATGAGTTTCTTCCTCGGATACACTCTCTCGATACCGGTCCTCACCTGGCTCATCCTGAGAGTTGAGACCGGTTTCGCCCGGAGAGTCCAAGAGCTCTTCGCGCATCTCACCAACCGTCAACCCTACGAGCGAATCCAGGCCGCCAAGATAGCGATTGCCGACAACATGAACCAGACTTTTCGGATTTTTCTGACCCAGATGGTTCCGATCGGTCTCTTGGCGATCTTCGGGACCCCCACGCTGCTACGATGGCTCCATCTTCCGGACTATCTGACGCATCTCGTCAGGATTTCGATCCTTTCTTGCGTGGGGGCCTCATTTCTTCAGGTTCACGTGCTCTATCTCATGTACTTCGATCTGTCCGGCATGGCGTTCGTGGCTTGCGGAGTGTTTCTGGTCGCAAACTACGTGGGTACGGCCCTGACTCTCCAATGGGGATTCCGCTGGTTCGGACTCGGATTTCTGGTGAGTTCGTACCTGGGGACGATCGTGAGTATGGTCCTCATCAATCGGAGTATGCCGAGGATCGAGTTCATCGTGATGCAGTACTACGCACGGATTCGCCCACGGATTCGCCTCCCGAGCATCCTTCGGAGACTGCTGCCCGGTCATCGGGCACAGGAAGCTCGGCCTTGAGCTCCAACTCCGACCGGGAGATCAGTGATAAGCCGGAGCGACCGCCCTCAGGAGGCGGCGGGCGAACGTGTGCTGGCGAGAGAAACGAGCGAGATCGGCTCTGATAATGGTGGGATGCCGTGTCGCCGCGACGTGCGAAAGGAAATCTCTCCGGAGCTGCTCGATCTGCGCGTGCTGACCCGGCTCGAGATGCTTCGTGAAGCCGGCCACGTCCGTGAAGTATCCGCCACACGTGCTGGAATCTCGGGCATCGATGATGCGCTGAGCCAAGGCGAGATGTCCTCCGGAGTCTCCGTAGGCTACTCTGAAGAGATCAGCCAGCTGGTCGACCGTCGCGAGGTTCAGACCGACTCGGCCGTCATAGCCGAAATCGACCCACAGAGGATCCAGATTCGGCGGGAGAGCGGTGTCGAGCGATCCGGATGCTGCCACAACCTGATAAGCCGCCGCCTTCCACTTTCGGTACGCGGCCTCGGCTTCCTCGCTCTCCTTCCGGAGCTGTGGCCGCCTTGGATCGGAGGGAGTGGCCTTCAGGAACGCATGGCGCGGTAACCAGTAGCCCAGGTAACGAGCCGGAGCATCGGCGTCGACGGTCACATACTTCGTCTCTTCGACGAACATCCGATGGAGCTTGTCGCGAAGCGCGGGCGCGGAGTCGGTCATTCGGTTTTTCCAGAAGGTCACGACATCCTTGGGTTTGCCGCGGGCCAGCGTGTCGAGCACCCTGCCGTAGGCCTCTCTGGGACCATACTGGCGTGCCAGTCGGCTATTGTATGAGAGATAGACCAGGTTGGCCGCCACGCCTTCTGTCGAGATGAGCTGGAGTCCCGCTCTGAGACGGCCGCTTTTACTCACCGCGTCTTCGAAAATGTAGCGATTCCTTTCGATGAGTTCGTGCCGGCTGGTTTCCAGTTTCCTGAGCGAGGGATGTCCGATCGCGGGGGAGGAATGCTGCGCCTGAAGGATGTCGCTGACAGCGGCCTCGAACGCTTCGGCCCAGCCTTCCGAGAACGCGAGGTTCGGATCGCTGATCTGGTTGGTGTCGTGACCGGACTTGGAGAGGGAGGCCTTGGCTGGAGAATCCTTGAGACCGTAGCGGTCGCACATCACCTGATGGGCCGACTCGTGGGCCAGAGTCAAACCAAGAAGATCGTTGGTCATCAGGACGTCGACCGTGAGCGTGGGGCCGGTCGTTCCTGGGACCTGAGCGTCCAGATCAGAGAGGATCAAGAACGATCCGGCCAGCACCTTGGAGCCGTCCGCGTTCTCTACCTCGACCGCATAGGGAGCGTGCATGGGGCCGACCGAGCCGAACAGGTCTGTGACGCACAGCACCATCACGGCTTTCTGTGGAGTCGCGTTCCGGGCGCAGGCGAAGGAGTAGAGTTTTCGGGCGATCGTGACGGCCGGATTGGTCTGGATGTAGGTTCGGACCTGATCGGTCTTTGCGTCAGATCCGGGAACCGCCTCGCGGAACACATAGCGGATCGTGTCCCCATCCGAGCGGGTGAGCAGTTCGCCATCCGCGTCGAGGACCGGTTGGACAAGGAAGACCGGACAGGCCTCGAGAGAATCCAGTTCGATGGCCGCAAGGACAGGAGAGATCGTGCCGGACAGAGCCAGCAGGAGAAACAGCAAGCGGACGTGCATGCCCTTGAGTATCCGAAGAACGAGCGGTCGCGTCAAGCCCATCGATGAAGCTGAGCAGATTGTAGATAACCTGAGCTTTCGATGGTTCAGCGACAGAAAAAGGCCGGACACGAGACCTTCCCGGACGTAGCCCGCTGGCCACGCCTCCAGGCGCCTCGTGTCCGGCTCCGTGCAGAACCTCTCGGTCAACGCCACTACGGGTGGCGTCTACAGGCTTCGCAACTTTCCCGATGGTGGGCCGTGACGACCGGGACTAGACTCGCTGCAAGACGACCACGCCGTTTGCCGGCACTCGGACGGTGAGAGCCCCGGCCTGGGTCTGGATCGGGTCCTGGTTGGCGAGACCGTCTCCTCCGTAGCGCGTACCATCGCTGTTGAGCACTTCCCGCCACTTCCCATCGCTGATCTGTGGGTTTTCCACCCGGTATCCCTGGGCAAAAGGCGAGTTGCTCAAACTGGCCACCACGATGAACTCCTCGTTTTCTTGGGATCGGCGGAAGGCGAGCACCCGGTTGTCGTCATGGACGTGCAGGACGTCGATGGAGTTCGACCGGAATGCGGGATGCGAACGCCTCAGTCGGATGACGTCCTGGTAGAACCGGAACATGGAACTTCCGGTGGTGTCTCGCAGGGTCGGGAAGTCGTCCCGGTTCTGCAAGAAATCGTCGAATCTGTATGGCTTGGATACCGCGACCTCTTCGCCCATGAAGAACATGGGAACGCCCGCCGCGAGTAGGGTGACGCCTGCGGCAAAGCGGGTTCTGGCCTCGGCATACTGTCGGGTGCCCTCCACGAGAGGAGCTCCGTTTACCGCCACGGAGATCGTGCGGGCGGAAGATTCTTCGTGGCCATCGACCGTGTACCTGGAGTTGCCGGCCTCATCGTGAGACTCGTGGTAGACGACCTTGTCTGATCTTGTTGCAGACAGCTCACCGGCGAACCACGTCATATTGAGCGGACGATTGTCGCCGTATCCCGCGACCTTGATCAGCCGCGCCTTGTCCGGGCTGTTTTGGGCATCGCCGATCAGGTGGTGGTAGTACTTGGAGTGCCATACTGCATCGAAGCCGAGGCCACCCTCCATGTTGGATTGGGTGACGGCCGGCCACTCGGAGTGATCCTCCGCAATCAGGAAGACCTTTGGGTTCACGAGCTGCAGCGTCCGGGTCCATTCTCGAAGAAACTTGGCTCCGAAAATTCTGGCCGAGTCGGCGGGTCTGCCATCCGCGTGGATCACGGCGTACGAATGGATCGACGTGGTCTGATCCACTCGAAATCCGTCGATGTGGAACTCGGACACCAGCGCCGCGGCGCTGCTCACGAACATTTTCCGCACTACCTCTTCCCAGTACCGGGGAGCGTACCCGGTGGACTGGTTGTCGATGTACCCTCCGTGTCCGGGAGCGGGTTGCCCGGGACCGTTACCGGCAGCGTCCTCATACGCCCGGTAGTCGGAAGGGCGCCCTTCGTACCAGTAATAGATGTTTCGTTCCGGAGCCGGCGAATCGTAGGCCCACTCCGCCCGCTCTCCGTCGTGCGTGTAGTGGTTGTAGACCACGTCCATGAGGACCGCGATTCCGCGCCGGTGGCATTCCCGGACGAAGTGCTTGAACTGGTCGCGGCCCCCGCCCGCGTACTCGATCGCCATGTAGTGAGAGGTTCCATAGCCCCAGCTCGCCCACCCCTCGTATTCGGAGAACGGCATCAGTTCGACCGCGTTGACCCCGAGTTCGACGAGGTAATCGAGCAGACCGATGGCGTCCTCGAGGACCCCTCGCTGATGACGCCCGACTCCCAGACCGTCCACGTGCAGTTCGTAGATCACCAAGTCTTCCAGTCGGGTGGGTAACGGCCGTTTCGGGGAGAACTCCTTTTGCCAGAACTCATCCTCGGAAACCCAGTCGGTCTCGGGCCAAACAGGATTCCCTTCGGCGTCCAACTGTCTGAACTCTTGGCAGACCCTTTCCGGGTCGACCACGACGGAGCAGCTCTTGGTCCCATCAAGATCGGAAGTCGTGCCGTTCCACGGCGGCTCACCAGGTTTCGGGTTCGCCGGATCCTTGCCTCCGGAACCGATCTGACACCGAGAATACAGGTCGGTGCGATAGACGACCGACCCGTCATCCCTGGTGATCCGGAACATGTAGGGGGTGTGGTCAAAAGCCGCGAAATCCCGAAGCGTCGGATCGGTGTCCGCGTCGACCGACCAGATCCCATCGGCTCCACCGGTCATCGGGATCGATCCGGTGGCTCCATGGCCGTCACTGTACACGTACCCGGTTCGAACGTCGCCACGGATGAGCTCGACTTTGGTCGCGTTGGGTGCCCACACCGCGAACCGGATGGCCGGAGCCTTGCGTTTGGGGATCACCTGTTTGTTGGCGCCCAACCTCCGACAGTGGGTCAGGTAGTACCGTTGGGTCGGCATCCCTTGGACGAGCGTGAATACACGGTTTTGTTCGTTGCCGTCAATGGCGCTCTGCTCGGTCGGAATGCCCCAGCGAGTGACTCCGTCCACGGTGTCGATCGATACGCCCCATTTGAACTCTCGTCCGATCCGGCTGTCATCCAGCGCGACGGTCGCCACGAACCCGGGGCACCCGTCGTCGAACATGATCGGCTTCATCGGGACGAAGGTCCAATCCTCGGCCAATTGACCGTTTCGATCCCAGCTCCCACCCAACCGGGCGTTTTCGATGAAGGGCTTCTTGAGGCCGGTCATATACTCAAAACGCACCTGTATCTGTGCCATGATTCGTTCCCTCCCAACTTTCCGCTCTGTCGAGCTTGTCGTCGCTCTGTCGGCTTGTCGTGATTCCGGCCGACTCACGATCTGAAATGAAGCTGTCGAACGGACACGGGGACATCCGATATCGCCCCCGCGCCGTGGCCTCTCGCCCGCCCCCCCGCTGCCTGCGGGGCGTGTGACCGAAGCTGCTGTGGTACCCGCCATTCGGACCGGTCATCCCTTTAGGATGCACTCGAACGGATGATCGCGTCCATTTCGAACCGGCCATGGTGACGGCAAGCGACACCATGCCGGTCGAATGAACCATTCCTGACGGGCCCCTATTCGCAGCGTCGAGCGTGACCTCGTCTAGGCCACGGCCGACAGAAACTCGACCGTCAGATCGATGGTGTCGTCGGTATTGCAGTCGAGCTTATCCAAGGGGATCTGGTACGTGGTGCGCTCCGACCCGATCAGATCGTCTGTCCGGTCGATGCCGTTCACGGAGATGTTGTTGATCTTCAGTGCCCCGGGAGGCATGAAGTCCGGAAGCACGTTGATCGACTCTTGGTCACGGTTCTTCGTGATCTTGAAGTGCAGGCAGAATTTCGAGCTGCTGTCACTCCCGGTCTTGACGAACGTGCGGGTGTACACATGCGCGAGGTAGTTCAGCTCGAAGGCGTGGTATCCGGCGACGGCGTGCCCACCCTTTTGCCCGTAGATCCCCTCGACGATCGGCAGACCGTTCTCGGTCGTTCGGAAGTAGATCCCCTGTCGCTCTCGATCGAGAAAGAACAGGTTCCAGAAGGCGATCGACTCATGAGCCAATTCGAGATACTTGCGATCGTTCTTCGTCGCTCCATGAAGGATCAGGTAGGCGAGGATCCCCTGTTCCTGCTGCCAGAAATCCTTGCTTGCGCCCCAGGCGAACTGAGTCGACAGACCGTTCTGTGGCATCCGCTCGACCGCATCGAAGATGCCGCCTCTGACGTTGTCCAGGCCAACCTCCCCCATCCGATCGGCCAACCGACGCGCAAACGCCAGATACGACTCCGCTCTCTTCCTGAGCTCCGTGGACTGGTTTTCGGATACATCCGATCTCTGGGCGCAAGTCTGATAGTAGAAAGCACACCGTGTCAGGTTCCAGGCGATTTTTAGATTGTGGCCGACTACGGCACGATTCTGTTGCCAATCCCACGAGTGATCGGGAGTCCAATCCGCCTTGAACCTTTCATTGACGTAGTCGCTCTGCGGATCCGCGAACTTGGTGGCGATCAATCGAGAGGTCTCGTCGATGATCTCGCGACACGTCTTCTGAAAGCCGCTCAGGTCTCGTCGCGCTTCCCCTCGGGGTGTTGGGTCCAGACTCAGGACGAGATTGATGAGATAGGCGGGAATGTGGTCGCCGACAGAGTTCCAGTTCTTTCTCGCCTCATTCTTGCTCTGTTCGGGCTTGAAGTCGAATGGTCGCATGGTGGAGGGGTCGAGGTGCGAGTAATAACCGCCGGTTCCTGCGTAACCGGGCTTCTTGGGCGAAATGGGATCCCAGTAGAACTTCTGGATCGTGTGGATGGTGCGGCGGATGTCGTCTAAGACCTCCCAATCGAGAGTGACCCGGTAGAACTGGGTCAGACCGGCGATCGCATAGATTTGCTCATAGAGAGGAATCAGGCCTTGGTCATCGGGGTTTTCCGACGCGATGATCACCTTTTCCTGGCCATCCCCGTAGCGACGGCGGCCGAACCACCAGAAGCAGTTCTCGCCGTCGTGACTCAGGCTTCGGAAAGCCTGACGTTGGTAGTCCACTCCCGCCTTGGCGGCCAGATAGTATCGACGAGCGCCTGTCATGAGATAGGCCGATGAAAGCCCGTAGATCAATCGTGACAGAGTTGCGCACTCCTGGATGTTGTCTCGGGTCGATCCTCCGGTGATGCCAATGTCGGTATGGTAGAGGGCTGAGAAATCGTCGATCGCGTAGCTCCTCTTCTTGTCGAAAAGGATGTCGAGCCAACGGTCGGCCATCTGGGTAATCTGATTGAGCCACCAGTGGGACTCGTCGAAAACGAATCGACCGTCGTCGGATTGAACCAGATATACGTTTCGAGCCTCGAAACGCCGAGTGTCACCCTTTTCGGAGTAGATTCCCGAGACCGTGAGAGATCGATCTCTTCGGACGTATTTCAACAAATCATGCAGGACCGGATTGCTGTTTCGGTCGACCCCCTCCGGACTGGGCATTCGATCTCGATCCAGGCCGTCGAGGTTGGTGATGAGCTGGAAGGACGTGGTCGGCCCCACGAACGATTCGAACACATCGCCACTTCGCGCCTTGATCAGGAATGAGAGCTGGTCACGATTGACTTCGATGACGGACCCGGAGACGGTCAGTGTCTGGAAGTAGTTGTTGAGAGGCACGACATCCTCCTTCGCCACAGAGCGAGGCCTGGGCTGTTTGTTCGACGATGGACGCCCGAGGCAGCGCTTGGTCGCGCCCGAGCCATCCTAGGCTCGTTCCTCGATTGCGCATCCTGCGGAACAGATGCCGAGTCGACCTGTGGACGAGAGTCGACCGCGTTGTCTCTGGCGACTGAAAGCCGTGCCGGAAAATGATGTGCCACGGGACAACCCCACCCCACGTCGGACTCGTGTCATGGTTCTTTGGATAACCACGAACTCAAGCAATAGTATCAGGGCGAACACATCAAGTCTACTGTTCTGACAGCGATTCACTATTATGAAAGTCTGATGAATTTTGAATATGAAAGTTCGATGAAAAGTTGCGTCAATTACTGTGGAAAGACTGTACAGTCTTCGACCAAACACGGAGGCACGGAGCTGCACAGAGACGCGCGGAGTACTGAGATTCTGTCTTGTGATCCCGTCCCGAGGCAGGCCGATGTGAAAGTTGATCAAGTCTTGAGCGGGGCATCACTCGATCGATTCACTCTCTCTCGAGAGTCGAGCCATCTTTTTAGGTCGAGCGGGAATAGGTCGAGCGGGAATCTGAAGATCGAACCTCCGCATTCCTCTGCGCCCCTCCGCGACTTTAGTGTTAGACCGGGTTCGATCCTGCGATGATCCGAGACTGGATCATCCTTTGATGAAGTTGGCATGTCCGCTTATCCGCAGGCTCAGTACGGAGTCTGGGGTACGGAGCCTCAGGAGCAGCGGTTTTCGGCCGCAGCTTCTCGTGACCAACGGGCCGGGCCAAAATCCTTCACCTGATTTCCGTTAACCAAGCAACAAGGAGTCTCTTTGTCCATCGCAAGTTCATTCCCCTGGGGGATCAGGGCGGGCGCCATCGATTGAATTGTCTTTGCTCGTCTGTTATACAGGTCATGAGACCGTCAGCTCGAAGCGATTGCGAGGCGAAAGATGTCCCGGACCGAATTTGACTTGGTCGTCGTCGGCGGAGGTCCCGGCGGCTACGTTGCGGCGATCCGCGCAGCTCAGTTGAAGCTCCGCACGGCGCTCGTCGAGAAAGACCGCCTGGGTGGAATCTGTCTGAACTGGGGCTGCATTCCGACCAAGGCCCTGCTCAAGAACGCCGAGGTCTATCGTCAGTTTCTAAAGGCCAAGGACTGGGGCTTCTCGTGCAGCGATCTCTGTTTCGATCTCGACAAAATCGTCAAACGCAGCAGGGATGTCGCCAACCGTCTCAACAAGGGCATCGAATTTCTCCTGAAAAAGAACGAGATCACGTTCTTCCCTGGAACGGCCAGATTGGCGAAGTCCAACAGGGTCGTCGTGAAGGGCGCGGACGGCGTGGAGCAGGAACTCTCCACCCGATTCACCTGTCTGGCCACCGGCGCCCGTCCACGTCCTCTTCCTGGCATCGACTTCGACCGGAAGCGGATCCTTTCGTATTTCGAGGCTCTCGTTCCCAAGGAGATCCCTAAACGGTTGTTGGTGATCGGGGGAGGTCCCATCGGCCTGGAGTTCGCCTTCTTCTACAGCACCTTCGGATCCAAGGTGACCTTGTTTGAGATGATGCCCCACATTCTTCCCGCCGAGGATGCCGAGGTCGCGGCTGAACTCGCCAAGCAGTTGGGTCGACAGGGCATCAAGATCGTGACAGAAGCGAAGGTGTGCGGAGTCTCTCAGGACGAGAACGGAGTGGCTCTGAAGGTCTCGAGTCAAGGGGAAGAGGTCGTCCATGCCGGCGATGCGGTGCTGCTGGCCGCCGGGGTCTTGCCGAACGTGGAGAGCCTCGGGCTAGAGGATGTCGGTATCACCCTGGAAAAGGGATTCATCAAGGTGGATCGGGCTTATCGAACGACCGTTCCGGGGATTTTCGCGATCGGTGACGTGGTCGGCCCACCGATGCTGGCGCACGCCGCCTCCGCGGAGGGCGTTGTGGCGGCCGAGACGATGGCGGGGCTCGAAAGCCACGTCCTCGACATCGAGAGCATCCCGTCCTGTACCTACACCCATCCCCAGGTCGCGTCGGTGGGACTCACCGAGGCGAAGGCGGCCGAACGCGGGCCGGTCCGGGTCGGCCGTTTCCCGTTTCGCGCCCTTGGAAAGGCTGTCGCGATCAACGAGAAGGATGGGTTTGTGAAGCTCGTCTTCGATGCCCGGCGTGGGACTCTCCTGGGTGCTCACCTCATCGGACCGGAGGTCACGGAACTGATCGCCCAGCTCGGCCTCGGCAGGGCCCTGGGAGCGACCGACGCAGACATCCATCGAACGGTCCACGCTCACCCGACGCTCGCGGAAGCCGTGATGGAAGCGGCCGCCGATGCTGGGGGCCAATGCATCCATTCTTAGCACCAGGAGCTCGTTGACGTGCGTATCGATGTCGTCATGCCCCGGATCGGAGAGTCGACCGTCGATTCGATCCTTTCTCGATGGACCAGAAGAATCGGAGAGCGGGTCGGCAAGGGTGAGGTGATTCTGGAAATCTCCTCACGGCAAGTCGACATCGGAGTCCCGGCGCCAGCCGAGGGCGTCCTCGTCGAAATGCTGATGCCGGAGGGCTCCAGGGTGGAGAGTGGAGCCGTTTTGGCGCGGCTGGAGACCGAATCGGTGGAGGCGAGTCGGGTGCTTGCCGAGAGCTCGCCCGTCTCGTCGATCCGGAGGACGGAGGCTCCGGGGTCGACCGGCAAATCGGACGACGTTCTTGATCGTCCTTCTCCGGCCTCTCCTCCGACCCTCTCGCTCCCCCAAGCCGTGCTGGTCCATGAGGCCGATGCGAGCGTTTTGACAGCTCCTCGAGAGGGGCAGCCCAGAACTCCAAGCAATGGCGATTCTCCGGCTCAGATTGATCTCGCGCACGTCGTGTGGGCCTTTTTGAAGGCTGTTCAGGAGTCGGGCGAGACACGCCGCCCTTCCCGGGGATCTCGTGATGTGACAGTCATCGTTACTTCAGTCCGCGGGTCCGGCCTGGTCACCGCAATCATCAGGAACGCTCTTCGGCTGAACCTCGCCGCGCTGGCCACGTCTCTTGCCGAGGCAGGCGGAGAGTCGTGCGCAACAATGTACTCTTCGCCCGATTCGCCCGGCGAGACGTACGAGATCTCGGCTTTGGGCGCGTCTGGCCCTTTTCTCTTGGTGCAGCCCATCCAAAACGGCCACATGGCCCACCTCGCGGTGGGAGCGGTGCGGAAGAGTGTCGTCGTAGCCGGGCCTCACGACACTTTGGACACTCGGCCGATGGTCTATCTCACCCTCGCCTACGATCCGCGTGTAATCGACCTTGCGAAAGCGGCACGGCTGATGTCGCGCGTTGTTTTCCGCCTCGAGCGGCTTCCGTAACAAACAGGCGGCCTTGTACTACGGCATCAAGAATGTGCCGGTCTACGTCCTGGGGCGGCGATCGCCCCCGAAGGGGTGTTTGAACCCGAAAACAAAAAACCTGTCGGAGGCTTTTCCGACAGGCTTTTGAACGTCCGGTCGACAACCGACGATCGGTGACCGATCCGGACGTCAGCCAAACGAGACTCGACAGGATCAGACCCAGCCGCGCATGTGACAAGCTTCGGCCACTCTCGAGATGGCGATCATGTAGGCCGCGTCGCGCATGTAGATGCTCTTCTTTCGGGCGAGGGTGGAGACGGCCTTGAATGCGTTGGTCATCTTGGTGTCGAGTTTGCTCAGCACCTCATCCTTTTCCCAATAGTAGTTCGTGTTGCACTGGACCTGCTCGAAGTAGGAACAGGTGACTCCTCCCGCGTTGCAGAGGAAGTCCGGAATCAGGAAGATGCCTCGATCGGCGATGACCTTGTCTGCCTCCGGGGTCGTCGGGCCATTCGCGCCCTCCGCGATGATTTTCACCGTCTTCTGGATCCTCTCGACGTTGTCGGCGTTCACCATGTTGTCCAGCGCGGCGGGAATGAGCACCGTAACCGGTTGCTCGATCCACGCGTCCCCGTGGAGCTTTTCCCAGCCGTACTCCTTAGCCTTGGCCTGGCTGATCGTGCCGAACTTGTCGATGGCCGCCATCAACCGGGAGAACTCGATGCCGCTCTTGCATCGGTAGGTGTATGAAGTCTTGTCGTTGTTGTCCCAACAGGCGATCGAGATGACCTTGCCGCCATACCGGGTGAAGAGATCCACAGCGTACTGGGAGACGTTTCCGGCACCCTGAACGGACGCGGTGGCTTCCTTGAAATCGAGCCCCATCTCCTTCATCGCTTCTCGGATCGAGTAGACCACGCCGTACCCGGTGGCTTCGGTCCTTCCCAGAGAACCGCCCATGCCGACCGGCTTCCCGGTGATGAATCCCGGGAGCTTCCTCTGATTGATCTGCTCGAGCTCATCGAGCATCCAGAGCATGTGCTGGCCGTGGGTCATCACGTCAGGAGCGGGAACGTCCTGCAACGGGCCGACGTTGGCCGCCACCTGGCGAACCCACCCTCTGCAGATAGCCTCCTGCTCGCGATCGGAGAGATTGCGTGGGTCGCAGATCACTCCACCTTTGCCGCCTCCCAAAGGAATGTCGACGACGGAGCACTTCCAAGTCATCCATGTGGCGAGAGCCCGCACCGTGTCGACGGTCTCCTGGGGGTGGAACCTGATTCCTCCCTTGCAGGGCCCCCTGGCGTCGTTGTGCTGTACGCGGAAGCCTCGAAAGATCCGGTAGGACCCGTCATCCATGCGGACGGGAATGTTGAAATGGAGCTCGCGCATGGGGTTGCGCAAGAGATCCCGAGTCGCCTGATCCAGTTCCAGCTTTGCCGCGACGTCATCGAACTGCCTCTGGGCCATCTCGAATGGGTTGAACGCGTTCTTGTCCATTAATCCTCTCCTTCGAATGACGTACTGACGAAAGAACCGTTTGTAAGCGAAAAGGGGAAAGAGCGAGTGGCCCCTGTCGTTCTCACCTCGGGCCAGAATTCACAGGAAAGTCGAAGGTTACCCAGTCTTTGCTGTGGTGTTACCCAGCTTGGAATAACCGAGCCACCATGAATGTATCAAGGTCGGAGGGTCGAGTCAACCGCTCGTGAGTGTCAGTGTATGTCTGTAGGGTGTTGGGTCGTTCGAGTCGACGGAAGGTTGAATGAAAGGTCGAGTGATGTCGAGTGATATGGTTGTCGGCACATCCGAGGCCTGGCCTGGTAGAATGCTGTTTGAATACTCGTGACCAATCAGGAGTGAGCCATGCCAGCTACCGATCGGGCAGTGCCTCAGGATGTCGAACGGCTTCTGCTGAGTCCTCTCAAGGAAGACCGCCGCAGAGGGATTCTCGAGGTCCTCCACCGCCAGATCAAGCCGGGAATCTCGACCCTGGAGCGGATCGCCGTTTCCGACCGGGAGAACGATCTTCGGATCCTCGCGTACAAAGCTGCCAAGCTCATGCGTGAGCAGTTCTTGGAAAGACCTACGCCGATCGCCGATCCCTCCGCCGAGGACCCGGTCGTCGATCTGAGTGACCCGACGCCGTCTCGCCGGCAACACGCTGTCGTGGCGCTGGGAAAACGTGCCTGTCCGGAACTTCTCCCGCGGCTCGTTTCCTTGGCGCTCGGGGAATCCGACCCCATGGTCAAGGCGTCGCTCGCCAAGTCGATGGCCCATTGCACCGATCTGGGGCACCGCGAACAGGTTTTAGGCTTGCTCAGCCGGAGTTTCCTCCGAGATCCGGACCCTCGGGTCCGAATGGGCGCTCTGGAGGCTCTGGGAATCATGGACGGCCGGGAGGTTGCCGGGAAGGTCCTCTATTCTTTGAGCGACGAGGATTTGAGTTGTCGCGCCTTGGCCGTGGAGATTGTCAAAAAGTGGGGGCTCGAGACGTTGCTCACCGCGGCCCGCTCGATGCTCTTGGAGTCCCAGGTCAAGGCTCGGAAGTCGGCCATCGATGCTCTGGCGCTTTTCCCAAAGCCGGAGGTCGTCGGTCTGCTCTCTTGGGCCCTGTCCGACCCCTCTCCGGCGCTCGTCGAACGCGCCAGCAACGCCCTCCTGAAGATGGCAGAGAACGGTCAGCCCGCAGCCATTGATGTCGTGAATCAGTATCGGTCACGAGGCAAACCCGTTTCCAGCGAGGCTCCAAGTTCCTCGTCACCGGTTCCGTCGATCGAAGATCCTCTGGAAAGCGCCGCTCCTCTCTATCGATTGCAGGAGATACGCAGGATCACCCAGTCTCGCGATCTCAAACGGGTTCCCGATCTCGTGAGCCGTCTGTCGCGCGAAAGGGACGATTTCGTCATCTCCGCCTTGATCAATGCCTTTGGTCAGCTCGGGACGGCGACCGCCCTGGACGCGATCAAGCCTTTCCTGACCGCGTTCGACAACCGGGTGAGAGCCAACGCCGTGGAGTCCATTGGCCGTCTCGGTTCGACCGAGGACAGGATCCGGCTCGTCAGGTTCTTCAAGGATCGCTCCAACCGGGTGAAAGCCAACGCCGTGATCGCCACCTTCGGCATGCCCGGGGTCGATGTCAAGCCGGTCCTGGTCGAGATGCTCTCGAGCGACGACGTCTGGATGAGAAAGAGCGCGCTCTACGCCATCCACACCCTCAACGACTCCGAGTTGATGAGGCTCTTGAACCCTTCGGAGATGCCCAGGCACGGTCGGGGGTTACCCGGGAGCGACACGCGTCCCAAGGAGAAATGACGTAAGTGTCCTCGCGATCCACTTCCACCGTCGACAACTCCAGCGGGAAGGAGACCGGGAAGGCGCCAGCAGAGCTGTCCAGACGCCTCGAATCGAATCTCTCCAAGGTGATCTTGGGAAAGCCCGATCCTCTTGCCTTGACGGCCCTGGCTCTCTTGACCGGCGGGCATGTCCTCATCGAAGACGTGCCCGGCGTTGGGAAGACTGTCCTCGCCAAGAGCCTGGCAAAGTCGGTCCAGGCCGATTTCAAACGGATTCAGTTCACTCCCGACCTGCTGCCCGCAGACGTCACGGGCACCGCGGTCTTTGACCCCCGCGATCGAACGTTCGAGTTCAAGAAGGGCCCGGTGTTCGCCAATGTTCTCCTGGCGGACGAGATCAACCGGGCCTCTCCGCGAACCCAGTCCGCCCTCCTCGAGTCGATGAGTGAGGGACAAGTCTCCGCCGACGGGAGGACCTGGCCGTTACCGGATCCTTTTCTCGTGATCGCGACCGAGAACCCCCTCGAGTTTCACGGCACCTATCCTCTTCCGGAAGCGCAGTTGGACCGGTTCGCCATGCGTCTGGAACTGGGATATCCCGAGGCGGACGTGGAGGTGGACATTCTCCTGGCACAGGCCCAGAGGCATCCCTATGAGGACCTCCAGGCGATCGCAACCCTCGAAGAGATCGCGTTGGCCCGTCAGGTGGTCCGAGCTACCAGGGTGGAGCGAGCCACGGCCATGTATATGGTGCGGTTGTCACGAGCACTGCGCGACCACCCCTCGGTTCGACTGGGGGTGAGCCCCAGAGGGTCTCTGCACCTGTTCCGCACGGCCCAGGCGTGGGCTGCGAGACAGGGGCGCGACTACTGCATGCCCGATGACGTCAAGGCTGTGGCCGTTTCTGTCCTCGCCCATCGACTCATCCTCGAGACTCGCGCTCGACACTCGGGCGTGGATGCGCGGCAGATCGTGCGGGACGTCGTGGAATCGACGAAAGTGCCGGTCTAGAACCTCCCATCGTGGACATCGTCAATTTTGCCCATCAACTGGCGCGCGCATACCGACAGCTCAGGGATCGATTCCTGACCGTGGAGGGCAAGTTTCTCGTCGCGATCGGGATGATCGTCGGCATCTTCAGCATGGAGGTCGTCGGCAGACAGACCTATGTCTTCTGGTCAGCGCTGTTCGGGGTCGGGCTTTCGTCGTTTCTTGTCACACGGCTGGGTCGGCCGAACGTCACGGTCGACCGAAAGATTCCTCTGCGTGTGATCGCCGGTGCCACGGTGACCTATCCGGTCCTGGTGCGAAGCTCTTCCACCCGTTCTGAATCGGACCTGGAAGTTCGTGAAGAAGGCCTTCCGTTCGGGATCGATCCGCTTTTGACCGACGAACGCGGCGTGCCGATCCGAAGGCTCGACCCTCAGGAGGTCGGTCGAGCCAGCCTGACCGCGCTCTTCGAGCAGCGGGGCGTCTTCGATCTGCCGGCAATCCGGATCGAGAGGACCTGCCCCTTGGGACTGACCCGCTCGGGAAGAACGCACCCGTGTCGTTCTCGAGTCATTGTCCATCCTCGGCAGTATCCCGTCGACCGGGTCGATTTTTCCGGTGCCAGAGTTTACCAACCCGGTGGAATCCCTCTTTCGGCCTCGGTGGGAGAGTCGACCGAGTTCGTCGGGCTGCGGGAGTATCGGACCGGGGATCCCTTGAGACACATCAGCTGGAGGGCCTGGGCGAGGGTCGGCGAACCGGTCGTCCGGGAGTTCCAGGGGGAGTACTTTCGGAGAGTGGCCCTGGTCCTCGACACCAGGGTACGCCGGGGGTCTTCCGAAGACGATCACTTCGAGACAGCGGTCAGCGTGACGGCATCGGTCGCTCAGTACTTCGAAACCCACGAGTTCATCATCGATCTGTTCGCCGCGGGCTCCAGGCTTTTCTACCTCCAGGCGGGGACCGGCCTCGGGCGAATGGAGGACGTCCTCGATCTTTTGGCCTGCGTCGAGCCGTCCGAGGAGGATACCTTTCCCCGGGTCGACGATCGACTCTGCGAACTGGTCAACAGGCTGTCCGGAATGGTCCTGGTGACAACCGACTGGTGGCACGAGAGCCGCGCCTTTCACGCTCGCCTGCTCCCCGAGATTCCCGAGATCAAGGTACTGCTCGTGCGTCCGGACCAGCCAACCCTGGATCCGACCCAGGACATCGATGATGTCAGGCTCTTCCGGAAGATCGATCCTGGCGTCGTCGAAACGGCGGTGCTGGATCTGTGATCCCATACACTCTTCTGTGGGGGCTCGTGGTCGTCGGAGTCACGGCGCTTTCGTTCACCCGAGACTTTTCGACGGTCGGTCGCGTCGCCCTTGCCTGGGTTGTACCGTTTGCGTTCACCAAGATTACCCCGGGAAGAGCACGTCTCGCGCTTCCGATGGCGATGGCAGCGGTGGTGGCTGCGCTGTGTCTCGGGTTCTCCAGCTACGACGGCTGGACCGTGGTCCTTTCAGTCTGTGTCTTCATGTGCTCGCCGGATCCGGCATTGAGACTCGTCCTGGCCAGTTCCGGCCTCATGGTTGTTGCCGGGTACACGGTCGTCAATCGTGCGGCCTATTCGCTCTGTTGCGCCGCCTACTCCTTCATCCTCATCCTGTGGCTCGTCGCGAGGCAGACGGATCATTTGGGTCGAACCGGAGGCCCGTCGTTTGGGCCTCTCGGACTGCGAAGACGGCTGGGCTTCCAGTTGATCCTGACCGTGGCGACCGGGGTCGGTGCCGCGATTTGTCTTCCGCCTCTCCAGAACTGGATCATCGACATCCAGATTTTGGCGAACGTCCGCAGCAGCGGTTTCTCGGCCGTGACCGACTTGCGGGCGATCAGCAGCATCAAGACCTCCAGGCGGTTGGTCCTGCGCCTTTTCGGATCCGCTCCTCGGCTCCTCCGCGGACAAGCCTACTCCAAGTACCGAGAGGGACGCTGGTATGCATCTCGACCGGCTCCTTTCGTGGCTGTGCACGGGGCGAAGGCCACGGCCCCGACTCGCGAGGGGGGCGAGAGGATCGAGAGCGAGCTTGCGAACAATGTGATCCTGTTCGCGCCGCTCGACACCGCGACCGTTTACGCACCCGGCTGCGACGTGGAAAGAAACCGAGTCGGTCTCTACAGGGCCACGTCCGGGTCTTTCGACAACTACACTTTCTGGGGCGGAGCGAAGCACGAGCAAGGGCCTCGGGGCGGCTGTCCCGAGGAGTATCTCGAGCTTCCCGGAGGATTCTCCGAAGGCATTCGCGGACTGGCCGCGTCGTGGACCCGTTCGGCCACCAGCGATCGCGATAAGGCACGGGCCATGTCGGACAGGCTTGGAGCCGACTACCAGTACACTCTCGAGCCCGGAGACGAGGGGACCCGTGACCCCATCGAGCGATTCCTGCTGCGCTCGAAAAAGGGGCACTGCGAGTATTTCGCGTCCGCCATGGCCTTGCTTCTGCGCTCTGTCGGGGTCGGGACTCGCTATGTCGCCGGCTACTCCGTGAGCGAAAGAAACCCTTTCGGCGGCTACTTCGTCGCCCGTGACGCCGACGCTCACGCGTGGGTCGAGGTGTGGCACGAAGGGACGGGGTGGGTCTCCTATGATCCCACTCCGCCTGCCTGGTGCGAGGACGCTCATTCGCCAGGTCTGACATGGCTCCTTGGTCTCTGGGATTTCGTGAGCCACAGGGGGGGGGATGCCTGCGAGCATGTGGGACGATGGCTCAAGGAGTCGGCAGCGAGAGCCCTGATCCCGCTGGCCAGAGGCAGGACAGGGTGGCTTTTCCCGTTTTTCCTGGGTGCGGTCTGCGTGGGCGTTTTTTGGCTGGGCCGTTGGATCCTGCGAAGACTCAAGACTTTCGTCCGATCGTTGGCTCAAAGGGAGGGGAGGGGAGCGAACCGGGATCAGAGGCTTGCCACCCTTGCTCTGGCGCGTTTGGAGACTCTTATCCTTCCGCTGGGGATCTACCGCCCGCCCTCAGTCACCCCACACGAGTTTCTCGAGCGGATCCGACGCCTGGGGCTCCCTCCGGCGGTGATCGAGGCTTGTCGAGACCTGATCGATCTCTTCTGCCGGACTCTCTATCGTGGAGATCCGTGGGACGCGCAACAGGCCTCCGAACTCCTCGAGTCCTTGCGCGCGAACCTCGCAAGAATCAGGACCAAAGGGACAGCGACCTAGTGGCGGCAGCCCATTGGGAAATGCGGTATGCTTCGGTCGTCCGAGCTTGACTCGATGGCATCCTCGTCGTCCGTTCTGTCGCGAACAGGAGAGTCTCATGAACTGTCCGAAGTGCCCGAGTGTCCGGCTGGAACCGTTCGAGCTTCTCGGGAAGGTCTCCGTCGACCACTGCCCGTCTTGTGATGGGATGTACTTTCAGAAGGGCGAGATGGGCACGTACCTGAAGTTCAGCACCGACGTTCCCAACTACAAGGACCTCCTCAAGGCCGCTGCCTTCTCGTGCATCTGCCCGGAGTGCTCCGGCCGCATGAAAGAGCTCAAGTACGTTCCCGGAGAGGATCTCACGATCGATCTGTGCGACCGTTGCGGCGGTATCTGGTTGGATGGCCAGGAAATCAGGACCATGGAATCGATCGCCTCGAAACAGGACGACCCGAAAGTGCGGCTCATGCGCGGGATCTGGGCTCTGAGGGCGAAGGTGCGTGGAGAGAGAGCCCTCACCTGTCCCAAATGTCGGACCGACACCGTGTTCGAGTTCCGGACCGGAGAGGACGTCGCGATCGACATGTGCGATCGATGCAACGGATCCTGGTTCGACAAGGGAGAAGTCGCCACCTTCTTCGAACTCTCGAAGGATGTCCCGAACCTCGAGAAGTCGATCGCCACCTCGGTAGCCACGAGCCACCCTTGTCCGAAGTGTCCCGGAGAGAAGTTGATCGAGTTCGATTACTGCCAGATCGAGCTTCGTTCAGGGCGATTGAGGGTCGACTATTGCCGGCGCTGTGGAGGGCTTTGGCTCGACAAGGGTGAGATCTGCTCGCTGGAGGGACTCTCCACGGTGCTCGAAAGCCCCGGCTCCCGTCTGGGGCGTGCCGTGAAAGAGTTGAGAGACAAGGGCTACGTCTCGGTGGGATAGGTTCTAAGCGGCAATGCCCGTGAATTAGCAGTACTGATCAGCCGTTATCTCGGAGCTGGGGCTTCCGCCCCTGACCCCGTCCTCGAGCCGAAATGAATTCGTCTCGACCGGTCGCTTCGCTCCCTGGGCGCATCCGCGCGGCTCTGATCGTAGCCGCTGATTCACAGGCCTTGTTTTTAGCGGGCGGACGCCTTCCCGGATAGATCGACGAAGGCCGCCTCGAGCGCCGACCGGAAGTCGCGGCCTGCTTTGGCCTGTCCCTCGATTTTGGCCCTGAGCGAGGGATAGTCGAGGAGAGTGTCGAGAACGTACGGCAGCGGGGTCAGCGGGAGTCCGGTCAGTTCCGTCGCCACCTCCGGCAGCTTTTTGAGCCCACCAAAGACCATGAGACTCTTTTCCAGAAATCGACCGACCTCTGGTGCTGTGAGATCTCGGAACCTGTGGACCAGGCTCCAGTAGGTTTGAGCCTTTCCGAGGTCCGCGAACTTGTATCCCCAGTACTTGGCGCCATAGCCGTCCAGGTGGCCGAACCGTGTGAACCAGGGCACTTTCTTGGGGTAGAACCCCTTGCCGAAGAAGTCGTCGGTCATTCTGTCCCAGATCTCCTGGATCGGCTCGTCGGTCCGATCGTGAAACTCCAGGTCGAAGAGGGAGTAGAGACACTGGGTCCTAAGATGACGGGCTGCGAATCGGGCGGACTTCCGGTAGAGGACGGTCCTTAGATCCGCGGGCAGGGGCTTTCCGGTCTTGTTGTGGAGAGCCATCTCGTCGAGCACCACGGGATCCAGTGCCCACGTTTCGAAGACCTGGCTTGGGACTTCCACCAGCGAGCGAGGGACTCCATGAGCCCCGATCGGTTCCGAGTCGATTAAGATTCCGTGGAGCACGTGGCCGAATTCGTGAAAGATCGTCTGGACCTCCTCGAAAAGGATGCCTTTTTTCCCTCCTTCGAGAGTCCGCTCGCGGAGGTTCGCGACCAGGCCAACGACCACCTGCCGATCGGGATGGTGAGTCGCTCTGCCTTGCATGGTCCAGCAGGCCGCGTGGCTGTACTTGTTGGCCCGAGGATAGAGGTCGAGAGTGAACCTTCCGATCGGTTTTCCTGACCGGTCGGAGACGGTGAAGACCTCGACGCGGGTCAACGGGTCGAGCGTGGTTCTTTCGAACGAGAGTCCGTAGAGACGGCGGGCGAGGCCCAGGAGCGTCTTCACCACGTTCTGCGCCGAAAAATATTCCAGGAGCGCCCCGGGAGCGACACCCGCCGTGGGGGCTGTCTCCTCCAGGTAGGCGAGATCCCAGATCTTCGGGGGCTTGCCTCCGTTGAGCTGTCGGTAGTCCTCGAGAGTGGTGAGAAACCAGCGTTCAGTGCGCTTTTTGAGTTCCAAAAGCGTGGAATGGACCTGTTCCTCGGTGAAACCTTCATCCTCCATCTCCAGGGCCGCGAAGCTCTTTCCCTTCACCTGTTTGGCCTTTTCCCGGCGCAACGCGCGCAACCGGTCCAGATCCGCGGTCTGGTCGGCAGTGGCGTCGTAGAACCTGTGGTAGCAAAGCTTGCGAAAATCCGCGTCGGGGTGTCTGCGGAGAACGTCCCAATAGCTGTCTTCCCGGAGAACGAGAATCGAGGCGCCTGTCTTTGGATCCTTGCGAAGAAGGACCGGATCGATCGGTTTGGCCTGGTCAGGGGTCAGGCACACCTCGACTTCACGGTCTTTGAGGACTTTGGCGAATCGGACGCCGATTTCGATCATCTCCTGGGAGATGAGCTGGACTCTCTCCTTGGCCTTGCCTTCGAGATGGACTCCGTTGAGTTCGAACGCCCGCAGAGTGTCTTTGGCAAAGGCTTTCCGATCCCAGCTCAGCGACTGTTCGATTCGGGCGAAAGTGCTCCTCAATACCTCGTAGGGGAATCGGAGCGTGTAGAGCCTGGTGTTGATTTTGCTGACGAGCTCCTCTGTCTTCTCTCCTCGGTTTCGCATGGCAGCGTCGGTGGAGGTGTTGAAGTCCCATGATCCGAACGCTCCGATCGCATCGAGGTCTCCGCACATTTCGTCCCAGGCGAGAAAAGTCTCTTCGTACGAGGATCGGTCAGGACGGCCAATGGAGGCCGAGAGTCTGGATTCGCCCCGCCTGAGCAACGCGTTGATCTTGGTCTCGACATCCTTGTCCCAAGGGGCCTTGACCGTGATGAACCGCCCTGCCTCGATAATGCCGCCGGTCGTGTCGCGTGCGAGCTCCTGAGCGGGAGTCGAGACCGGTGTGTGGGGACTTCCCGGCAATCCGCCGACAGGGGGCTGGGAACTGGGGTGCAGAACAAAAAGGGCCGTGGCGGCCCATCCGAGCGGGCTCATCAGAATGCCTCCGGAGAATTGGGTCGGTCTTTCGAACAGGTGAACCCTCGGGCGGGCGCCGGCCCGTCCCTGGGATGGTGCTCTATCTTAGCCGTTGGGCTCGTCGAGAGGCAACACGGAGGATGGGTGAGCCGTTCCGGACATCGAAACAGCGGTTCAAAAGAGTTGCTCCGCGCTTTCATTCCTGGTATTATCCGCCTCCCAGATACGATCAGTTGTTATCGTGTGCCGGCCCGGTCTTGGTGGCTGGCTGGCGGAAATTCGAATCGGTTGGCGGAAGTCTCGCCCGGGAGATGTTTTGTTTCGTAAGGAGTCGAACCAGTAATGGATACGGCAACTGACCAGACCTTCCAAAAGATCCGCGAATGCCTTGTGACCGTGTTGGGAGTTGACGAGGACGAAGTCAAGGCCGAGGCTTCACTGATCGAAGACCTGGGAGCCGAGTCGATCGACTTTGTGGACCTCATCTTCCGGCTGGAAAAGACCTTCGGTATCCACATTCCGCAGGGCGAGCTGTTTCCTCAGGATTTCTTCTCCAACAAGGAGTACGTTGCCAACGGCAAGTTCACGGCCAAGGGTCTCGAGGTCTTCAAAGTCAGATACCCGTTCATCGAGTTGAACGGAACCTCTGACCTTCCCGTTTCCCAGCTTTCCAAGCTGTACACGGTGAAGATGCTCGTGAACTACATCAAGACCAAGACTCACTAAAGGGCTGGTCTGTCGACCGACCGGAACGAGAATCGCCCCCACTCCGAGGAGTGCCCGGGGCGATTTTTCTTTCTTTGGACGATGCTTCTAGGCGTTCGCGGATCGAGCTTCCGGCTCGGGTTGGAGTTCGATGTGCCCTGATCCATCCAGACAGGCCAGATGTGTGAGCACACGTCGGCGATATCCCTCGGGATCGGTGAGGATCGCCTCGTTGTGGCGGGCTCCAGGGACCATCCACAGCTCCTTGGGACCGGGGTATGAATCAAACGCCCGCCGTGCCATGTCCGGAGCCACGTGGCGGTCACGGTCTCCGTGGATGAACAGGCACGAGCCTCCGGACAGGGCGGCTTGGATCTTTTCAAAGACCACGAAACGGTAGCCGACACGACGCTCCGAAATCTTGAGCACAAGATGGGCAATGGCCCGGTAGACGAGACTCGGGATCGCGTTGCAGAACCACTCCGGCGCATAGACCTTCGACCACTTGCGCGAGTAGGTGTAAATCACATCGAGGGTCGACCCGGATCCCTCCAGGATCACGCCCTGACACGCCGCGTTGGACGCTGCGACCACCAGAGACGTCAGACCACCGCGGGAGATGCCGAACAGGAAGATCTTGAGCTTTTGGGGCTCTGCCAGCCCTCGGACGTGGTCGAGAGCTGCCTTTAGATCCGCCACCTCTCGTTCCGAGGACCACTTGCGCGGAACGTAATCCCCGAAGGCCTGACTCTGACCGGTTCCCCTGAAGTCGTAGGTGAAGAGCCAATATCCGGCCTCGGGAAGAAACCATGCGTATCGGCTCCAGGTCGTCTGATCGCCCCCGAATTCAGGGCTGAACAGGACGATACCCCTGGGCGGTCGTTTGGGAGCAGCTCCCTGAGCCTCGCAGCAGCCGTCCACTGTGCTAGGGTCGCAAATCAGCGTTCCGGTCAGCTCAGCTCCGTCCGAGGTCCGGAATCGGTGGGTCTCGAGCAGCAGATTGGGGTTGATGGCCTTGTCTTCGGTTCGCCGAGCGAACTCGAACGTCACGGTCGGATCGCTCAGGAACGTCTCGACCATGAAACGAACGACGACGAACACGAACCAACCCACCACGAGCAGCGGAACAGAGACCAGAAGGATGGCGATCGACAACAAGCCCATCTAAAGACGATACCCCTGAGTCGGCGCTTTGACTCCGGCATCCCTAGGAGGCCAGGGAGAGAAGCACCCACTCATTCGCGAAGAACCGGCCAACTCATTATCCGACAAACCTAGAGGGCACGGACGACGAGAGACGTGTTCTGACCTCCAAACCCGAACGAATTCGTGAGGGCCACTCGAACGGGAACCTCCCGCGGCCTGTTTGGGACGTAGTCCAGGTCGCAGACAGGATCCGATTCCTGGTAGTTGATCGTCGGAGGAACGATGCCGTGACGGATGGACAGTGCGCAGACGATCGTTTCCAGAGAGCCGGCCGCGGCGATCAGATGACCGGTCATCGACTTGGTCGAGCTGACCGGAATTTTGTAGGCACGATCACCGAACACTCGCTTGATCGCGATGGTCTCGGTCTCGTCGTTGTCCGCTGTACTCGTTCCGTGGGCATTGATGTAGTCGACCGCCTCGAGTTCCACCCGCGCATCATCCAAGGCCCTCCGCATGGCTAGAGCCTGTCCGATCCCTTCGGGGTGCGGATCTGTAACCCGGAAAGAGTCCGAGGTGCAGCCGTAACCGGCCACCTCCGCATAGATCTCGGCTCCTCGCCTTTTCGCGTGCTCCAGCTCCTCGATGATGACGAGCGCGGACCCTTCCGACAGCACGAATCCGTTGCGCGTCTTGTCAAAGGGGCGACTGGCCTGAAGAGGCCGATCATTGTCCGTCGACAGAGCGCCCAGGAGACAGAAGCCCATGATGCTCTGCGGCGTGATCATCGAGTGGCTTCCCCCGGTGAGTATCACGTCTGCCTCGCCCTCGCGGATCATTCGAAGGGCTTCGCCGATGGCTTGAGCCCCGGCCGCGCAAGCGGTCAAGCACGTGGAGGCAGGTCCACGGGCGTTGAAGATCTCGCACAGGTGGACCATGACTCGTCCCGGCTCCACTTCGATCTCAGAGGTCGGATCCGTGCGACGGAGGGACTCTCCGACGAACTTCGTCAGATCGAGCTGCCCGTCCTCCTTGACGCAAGAGGGCAAAAATGACCCCAGGAATTCCAGATCTCCAAGCCCTTCTCCCTTCCCGACTCCGAGGTAGATTCCCACTCGTTCGGGATCGAGCTTCGCTGAGGAAAGACCTGAGTGGTCCCATGCCTCGCAGGCCGAATGGATCGCGAGCTTGCTCGTCTGGGAGAGGTGCTTTGGAAGTTGGTAGGGGTGTCGTCTCTTCCCCCAGAACTCCCAGAAATCGAACCCTTTGGACTCACCGGCTATGCGGGTCGGAAACGTGCTGGCGTCGAAGTAAGTGATGGGACCCAGTCCTGATCGGCATTCCAAGAGAGCCTGCCATGTAGCCTGGGTGGAGTTGCCCACCGGACTCACGACTCCCATGCCCGTGATGACTACCCTGCGCATCGTCTTGCTCTCCCAGTTCCAAGAGCCTCTGAGGCTTGGCCGACCGGCCCCTCACTGTTCAGTGTATCGACGGACCACCAGAGAAGCGTTCTGTCCGCCAAATCCAAAGGAGTTCACCAGAGCCGTATGTACGTCCGCCTTGCGCGCGACGTTTGGAACGTAGTCGAGATCGCAATCCGGATCGGGGAATTCGTAGTTCAACGTCGGAGGGAGAATCCCTCTGTGGACGGCCATGGTGGCCGCCGCCGCGCTCGCAGCGCCGCAGGCAGCACCCAGATGTCCGATCGCGGACTTGATGGAGCTGGCCGGAATCTTCGCGGCGCCTTCTCCAAACACCTCTTTGAGGGCCCGGGTCTCCATCTTGTCGTTCAGATCGGTGGAAGTCCCGTGAGCGGCAACGTAGTCGATGTCCGTGGTCGCCAACCGCGCGTCCCGCAGGGCGGCTCGCATGGACTGGATCGATCCTCTCCCCTCTTTGTGTGGGTCGGTGACCCGGAAGCTGTCGCCCGCCGAGCCGTAGCCCACGATTTCGGCATAGATCGTCGCCCCTCGCTTGCGAGCATGGGCAAGGTTTTCGAGGACGAAGACAATAGAGCCCTCGCCGACGACAAAACCATCTCGCTTCGCGTCAAAGGGACGACTCGCGTGCTTGGGGTCGTCGTTTCTCGTCGACACGGCCCCAAGAAGCGAGTAACTGATCATTCCCAACGGATCGATTCGGGAATCGCTGGCACCACAGAGAATCGCCTCTGCATCTCCCCGGGAAATGCATCGGAACGCCTCTCCCATGGCCTGTACACCCGCCGCACAGGCGGTCGTGATCGTGTTGTTGATGCCCTGGCAGTTGTGTGCGATCGAGATGTGGCAGGACACCATGTTGGGAAGATGTCGCAGAAGCGACAGTGGGAAGATGTGATTCTTCCCTTCAGACCCGAACTTCTTGAGGCTGAAGACTCCGTTCTCATCGACGGAGTGACGGATCGCCTCCGCGAGCTCGAACAGGTTCGAGTTCACGATGCTGGCCCCCATGATGACCCCCACGGACGTCGGATCCATGGTGTCCAGCCGTATCCCAGAATGATCCACGGCCAGTTTGGCCGCGGCGATCGCGAACTGGATGTTTTTCCCCATCAGCTTGAGAGATTTCTTCTTCGCAACGAATTTCAGGGGATCGAACTCCTTGACCTCGGCTGCGATTCGCGTAGGGAAACACGAGGCATCGAACGATCGAATCACGTCGATTCCGGTGACGCCCGTCTCGAGACTTCTGCAAAAGGTGTCGTAGTCGTTGCCGATGGGGCTGATGACACCGATGCCTGTGATGACCGCTCTCCTCTTCTCCATAAGAGTGGGAGCCTCCATTTTGACCTAGGGTCTGTCGGGCGAACCCGAAGGATCTGCCGGGTTATCCGTGGGCGACGCAATCGATGCCGGACGGGTCCGTGAACCCGGATCGACCGCAACACCTGCGGCTCCGGCCGCGATGAGACTTCCAGCGTCAACGCCCAAGAGACTCAGGACCCCGAGTACTCGCATCAGATCGGCTCTCTTGGCGTAAAATTTGGGCATGTCAAACAGCCGACCTTCCGCTCCGGTGAGCTCCAAAACAGCGTAGAGAGAGCTCATCCGAGCGACGATCGATCCTTCGACCTCCACTTCCGTCTCCAGCGCGCAACTCTGACCACGAACGTCGCGCATCCGTGCCGTTATGAAGAGCTGCTCTCCGACCGTGACGGGACGGTAGAACTCCGCCTTTTCGATCTTGGCCAGCAGAGTCTTGCCGCGGAAGTCGTACGTTGCGTTCACGAGGACACCGGCCGTCTGGGCTTGGGCCTCGATGAGCATGCCGGCCGGCATGCTCGGGAACGGCGAGATCTGGTACTCCAGAAAGTCTTCGCCATGCGTGATCGTCTTGACCGCACGACCGAACTTGCCCTTCTCGAGCTCTAAGTAGCGATCAATCAAGACGTACTTCATAATGTCCGTGAGCTGGCGGTCAACAGACGGTCAGACCGCCGTCGATGGTCAGGACCTGTCCGGTCATGTAGGCCGACCTTTCGGACGCGAGGAACGCGGCCAACCACGCCACATCTTCCGGCTGTCCGTAGCGCCGAACCGGGATTCTATCGAGAAGAGAGTCCTTTGTGAGCCCCCTCACCGTCTCGGTCAACTCGGTCACGATCATTCCCGGTGCAATGGCGTTGACAGTGATCCCCTTGGAGGCGAGCTCGATCGCACAGGCCCGGGTGAAACCGTTTATGGCGGCTTTGGAGGCGGCGTAGTTGCTCTTGCCGCGCCCACCCCAACCACCGGAGATCGACGAGAGGTTGATGATGCGCCCCCATCGCTTCATCATCATCCCGCGCGCAAAGGTCCGGGTCAGGTTGTAGACCCCTCCGAGATTGACGGACAGGACCCGCTCGAACTTCTCCGGTTCCAGGCTGAGCATGAGTCCGTCGGCGTTGATGCCGGCATTGTTGACGAGAATGTCGATGTCGCCGACATCGGACTGAACAGAGGCAGCCAGACGGGCAATGTCCTCCGCGCGAGAGACATCGACCTGATACATCCGGCCTGTCGCTCCCGCTTTCCGGAGGAGCTCCATCGTCTCTTCCGCGGCCTGTGGATTCGAGCGGTACGTGAACAGGACCGTAGCCTGACACTCGGCCAGCACCGCACAGATCGCCCGTCCGATACCTCTGGATCCACCGGTCACCAGAGCGATCTTTCCTGAGAGTTGTAGTCCTGGGTTCGTCATGCGCGTCCTCCGTGGTCGATCCCTACGGCACTCGACAAGGACGTGCGAGACGTGGAAGCTCCGCGAACCTGGGCCAACTCGTAAGCGGGCGCACGCTCCCGGCTCAGGCGCTGGTACGCGTCCCGTTGTTGGCGGATGAGCTCGGCGGCCCGCTCTTCGGAAAGTCCTCCCTGCCACAAGGCCTCGTACGTGACCAAGTCAAACTGGACTGCCGCTGTCCGAACTCCACAGACCTCACAGCTCCCACGAAAGCTGAAGACCGGATCCTCGTTCTTTGTCAGAACCACCTTGAGATTGAGCTGATCTCCAGGTCGGACGTACTTCGTGTACCGCGCATTGGAGATGCTGCACGCAGAGAAGTCGACGCGTGGAAAATCAAAACTTTTTCTTAGGAGCCACTGGGCCGCCTGGATCATCGCTTCGACCTGAAGCGCACCGGGCATGATCGGAAAACCCGGAAAATGATCACGGAAGTAGTTCTCTCTGAACGAAAGACTCTTGACAGCGCGCACCTCTTTTAAAGGTTCCACGCCCAAGATGCGATCGATGAGGCTGACGAACATGGGCTCCCGCGCAAGTTGATCGGTCGGGCTTCAGGATCCGGAGGTCTCCTGCTTTTGTTGACTTCACCCACTTGTCGATACGCGGCGTCCACCGAGTCAAGACCTGCTCAACGAGAGAAATGGCTCGTATCCATCGAGCGAGGCCCCGGATGACCGAAGAACGCGATGTCTATCGAACAAGCCTCTCTACGAGACTAAAGCGGTGAATGGGGCAAAGAAAACCCGCCTATGAAGCAATTGCCGCATAGTAGCAGCGAGGAGAGCTCGATTCAAGATGTTTTTTCCAGAGGGTCCGTCGGCCTCGGGGATGGCTAGAGCCTGTCACTGGCGATCATCGAGGACTTTGCCATCGTCGGCTCGACATTGCCCGCGAAACCGGTGAGGGGATTGGAGATGGCGAGACTCTGTCTGGACACGAGCCCCTGGTAGGCGCTGAGGGTCGAGGGCCTTCCATCGAGTGGAGCCTCGAAGCAACCGATCCTAAGGATCATCGTGCGGCTCGATCCGGAAATTTCTTGCGTCGAACTCCTTGCGGTTTTGCCCGGATCGACTTCGAGTTCGGTGGAGGGGACATCGGCCAGAAACGATCCGTTGGCGATCGCCCCAGGTTCGATAGTGACCAGCGAAGGGATGGGGACGAGGCCTTGGAGCTGTCGCCAGGCTTTTGCCGGAATGTCTTCCACCTGGGACGACCAGATGATGTGATTCCCCTCGATTTCGCCCCAGCCCTCTTCCGGAGAGGCGAGATGAACCGTCTGACGATGGGGATTCCAGGCCCACCACGCAATGCGCTCGACATTGCCGAAAGCCGGGATCCTGCACGCTATCAGCACTGGGGCGAGGTCGGTGTCATTCGATGACGGAGTGTGACTCTGCGTGGGGATGATGGTGAACCCCACCAGGAAGAGCGACGTGGCGAAGACGAGGACGGGCACCGGGAGAGACCGCATGGCGACTACCTCGCAGGACTCACGGATTGAAGGAAAGACCCTGCGTGACGACAGCTCCCGGCTTCCGCCATCAGTGTGTTACCGATTTCGCGGAGAGGGTGGGTACCTGCGTGTGCACGGGCCCCAAAGGGAGACTCACCGCGATCGATGAGAGCCCCCATCAAGACCTATCGGTCGATGCAGGATGCAACATGATTGTTTTCTTCGCTCTGAGTTTTGTATCGTTTCGTGGGGGTCTGTGGGTCGGACTCACCGGAAGAAGAAGCGATCCGACCGGAGAGCTGTCGATCGCAGGATCCCAGGAGGCTCGAATCGGAGTCCGCACCGGACCTCCAGCTTTGAGAGCGTCTTGAGGACCGTTCTGATCCCCTCGTGGTCGGCCTGCCGGAATGGCCCCCCAAGACCTTTCGGATAGCCCAGTCCGAGAACCGCCCCAGTGTCGCCATCGCCGGGATCGTGGAGCACTCCGTCCTCCAGACAATGGAGCGCCTCGCTGAGAACCGCGAGAAGAAGCCGTTCGCGGATCACCCCACAGAGGCGGGGCTTCGTCACGGATGGCGTCCGAGACAGGGATCCCCGGGCCTCCGGATTCACGCCTCTTCGAGCGCCAGCTTTGTCGTAGAGATAGAACCCCTTCCGCTCGCCGCGCCCTGGATTCTCCCCTCGAACAAAAGAGGTCCAGCCGTCCGGCGGCCCGACTCGATCGCCGAGAGAGTCGACCAGGGCGCTCGAGAACCGACGAACGTTGGCAGCGCCGATTTTGTCCAGAAGCCACAATGGACCTGCCGGAAACCCCAGAGCCTCGGCCGTGCCGTCGATCGTTTCGATCGTCTCTCCTTCGGCCAGAAGGTGCAGGGCCTCGTTGATGTAGATCCAGGCCAGTCGGGTCGTGTACCTCCCGGCACCATCTCCGAGGACGATCACCTCCCGTCCGAGCCGACGGCCGAACTCGCAGGACTCGCTCACGGCCTCCGGGAGAACTCCTGGACCGCCAACGATCTCGAGAAGCGTGGTCATTGCCACGGGAGTGGAAAAGTGCATGCCGACCACGCGTTCCGGGTGACGAGCGTGCAGAGCCACCTGTGCGACCGGCAGCGTGGACGCCGTGGTCGCCACGATCGATCGGTCACCACAGACGCGCTGGACCCGCTCGAGGACCTGCTGCTTGACGGACAGAATTTCCGGGACCGACTCGAGGACCAGGGCCGATTCCCCCAGAGTTTCGGCATCTACCCCACCGGTGAGCCGTCGGGACAGCGCGCCGCGGTCGCTCGAGGGCGCCGTCCCGAATGAGCCCGGACGGCTCAGCTCTCCTAGAATCGCATCGAGAGCGCTCTCGATGACCTCCTCGCTCGCATCCACGAGGTGGACCTTGAAGCCGGCGAGAAGAGCGATCCGGGCGATTCCACGGCCGACGGTTCCAGCGCCGACGATACCGAGGTTCGTCCGGCTCGCCTCGCTCTCTCGATCGGTCAAAAGTCGTCCGCTCCCATCTCCACGGACGCTGTCGGGAAGTACTCCTTCCAGCGCCTCGTCACCTTTGACGCGACGTCCGGATCCGACTCCACCTCTTCCGGAAACCAGGGTTTCATCCGCGCGTCGATCACCACGGGGCCGGAATAGCAGAGGTGGTGCCGTGTCACGACGGTCCGCGCCGGATGGATGTCCGCGGCGGGCTCGAAGCGGGTGAACGTGGTCCAGAGGAACCTCGCCGGGTTCGAGACGGTTCGGCGCACGTCATCGACCAAGATCACGAGGGGCCAGGCCGACAGCTCAGAGCTGCGGGCCAGATTGGCGCCGAACTCTCTGTCGGCCGAGAACGAGGGGCCGTCCACGACCAGGCACCCGGGTACGAAGCAGGAGGACCGCCCCACGCCGGCCGGTAACGGCCCGGGAGACTCTCTGGGGAGCTCCCGAATCGGATCCCCCAGCCCGAGAAGAATGGCCTTCGACCCTTGGTTCACGCGGGGGCCGGTATAGTCCAGCGTGTCCATCGAGAGGTGGTCCACGATCAGGAGGTCGGACTCCCAGCGCACCCGCGCCAGCACGTGCTCGAGAAGCCGGGGGAAATCCCTCAGGTCGATCGACCGATCCACGAGGATCAGGCACTTCGTGAGCGAGAGCTGTCCTTCTCCCAGGATTCGAAACGCGGACATCATGGCCTCGCGGGGATATCGGTTTCGCACCACGGCCGAGGCCAGTGGATGGTAGCCGGTCTCACCGTAGGACCAGACGTCGAGGACCGATGGCATCACAAGGCGGATCAGGGGTGAGAGCAGCTCCTGAAGGTAGTCTCCCAGAAAGAAGTCCTCCTGCCTGGGCTTGCCCACGATGGTGGCGGGGAAGATCGGATGACTTCGATGAAAGAGGGTCTGACAGCGGAAGACCGGATAGTCATGCGTGGCCGAGTAGTAACCGTAGTGATCTCCGAAAGGGCCTTCCGGACGGCGCTCTCGAGGAGGAACCTCACCGACCAGCGCGAACTCCGCCTCTGCCATCAGGGGAAGGGGACCTGCAGGGTTGTCGACCAGTCTGACCTTTCCGCCCAGGAGGAGCGAGGCGAGGAGGAGCTCCGGAACCTCTTCCGGAAGGGGGGCGATGGCTGCCAGAGTGAGAGATGGCGGCCCCCCGAGGAAGACGTTGACGGCAAGGGCTTTCCCGGCCGTCTCAGTGGCGTGGTGGTGAAACCCTCCTCCCTTGCCGATCTGCCAGTGCATTCCGGTCGTGGATGGGTCGTACCTCTGCATCCGGTACATGCCCAGGTTGTGGGTGCCGGTCTCGGGGCTCTCGGTATACACGAGCGGAAGAGTGAAGAACGCACCGCCGTCCCGGGGCCAGGTCGTCAACACCGGCAGCCGATCAAGGGTGGGTGGGACCAGCCGGTTCGCCAGGATCGGGCCTGAGGTTGTCCGACGGACTCCGACGCCGAGTCCTTCGATGACGAGGTTCCGGGCTCCCCAGAGCTTCCGGAGCGTCACCGGCACCGCGGTGCGGATGAACCGGACCAGGTCGTCGAGGAACATCTGGGGACGCGGGCCAAAAGCCAGATCGATCCGGAGGCGCGAACCGAACAGGTTGGTGACCAATGGAAAAGGGCTTCCCTTGGCTTTCCGGAAAAGAATCGCAGGACCGCCCGCCGCGATGACTCTCCGATGGATCTCAGCGACCTCGAGGTACGGATCGACCTCGCACTCCACCTCGACCAGCAACCGCTCCCGTCGAAGGGTTTCGAGGTAGTCGCCGAGATTGTTGTGGATGGACGTCCTGATCGTCTGGTCCATTTGTCATCTACCCCTCTCCGGACGCACCGAGCCTCCCATCGGGTATGATCCGAGCAGGAGGTGAGAAGAGCCAGCAAGCGTGCAGGGTGTGAGGCATCCAAGGCCCGCGACATCAGCAATGATGAGGGTCCCGCTCCGAAGCGACCTCTGCCTCAGGCTCTGGAGCCACCCACCCGAATGAGCTGCGAGCTCGAATAGGTAAATGCTGTTTGGCCCACAACCCGCGGAACTCCGCGGACTGGCTCTCTCGGGCGTTGCAGAACGCCCCTGGGCACCGAAAGGACGACCTCATGGTACGATTCGTTGGTCTGGATGTCCACAAGCGGGTCGTCCAGGCTGTCATCCTCGACGCCAGCGGAAAGCTGCTCTGCCAGAAGAGGTTCGACGTCGATCGCCTGACGGTTGATGGGCACGTTGTTGGTGGCGCCATTCAGTCCTCCGAGAAGTAGTGGTAAGGTGCCGAAAATCACGCCGGAGTTCGTCAGGGAGCATCCAGGGCGATCTCTCGGGCCAGAACTCGCGGACGAGGTACGGGATCGCCCTCGTCCTGATGGGCCGCCTGGACCCGCGGGCTCCCCGGGAGGTCGAGAGATATTTCGGCTGGCGCTGGCCCTGTTCTTGGTTAATCCTGTATATTGAAAGGGGTCCTTTCAAAAGAACCGTCACTTTCGATAGGCATCGCTTCATTCATTCAATCCAGGGGGACACCGTGCACCGATTCATCCTTGACTCACTCCAGGCCTGGAAGTCGCAGCACCGGCGGAAGCCGCTCATCCTCCGCGGTGCCCGGCAGGTCGGCAAGACCTGGGCCGTGGTTCAATTCGGCCGGACACGGTTCGAGGGGACCACCCACGTGGTCGACCTCGAGAAGCGGCTGATGTGGCATCGGATCTTCGAGGGAGACCTGTCCGCGAGAAAGATCCTCTCGCAGCTCGAGCTCCTGCTCGACGCCCGCATCGTTCCAGGGAAAGACCTCCTCTTCTTCGACGAGATCCAGAGTTGCCCGAGAGCCATCACGGCGCTCCGCTATTTCTACGAGGAATGTCCGGAGCTTCATGTCGTGGCCGCGGGTTCTCTCCTGGAGTTCACGCTCAAAGAGGTCTCCTTTCCGGTGGGGCGCATCCAGTTTCTCGAGATGTTCCCGATGACGTTCGCCGAGTTCCTTCTGGCTACCGGCAAGGAGCTGGCTGCCGGTACGATCCTGGCTCCTCCGGGCGAACAGCCGGAGAGCGTTCACCGCATGCTCTTGGACGAGCTCCGGCGGTACATGTTCATTGGCGGCATGCCGGAGTGTGTCCTGACCTACGCAAACACCGGGGGGATGAGGGACGTCATCGAGGTTCAGGCGGAACTCGTGGATGCCTTCCGCCAGGATTTTCCCAGATACTCGCCCCTCTCGGACAAGCACTGCCTGACCGCCGTGTTCTCGTCGATCGCCAAGAGCGTGGGCAGGCAACTGAAGTATACCGGGCTCGCGGAGGGTTTCACCCATCCCACGATCAAGAAGGCCGTCGATCTGTTCGCGCTGGCACGGCTCATCCGGAAGGTTCCCGCCACCTCCCCTGCTGGCCTCCCTCTCGGGGCGTCTGCCTCGTCCCGTAAGTTCAAGGCGATACTTCTGGACGTGGGGTTGATGCAGTCGATCACCGGGATGACCCGTACCGTTGGTCCTCTTGACGACGACTTGCTCGATCTTCACGAGGGAGCTCTGGCAGAGCAGTTCGTCGGCCAGGAGCTCCTGGCCGCTGGCCAGGGTGAGCTCTACTACTGGGCTCGGGAAGCGAGGGGCAGCAACGCCGAGGTCGACTACCTCATCGTGAAGGAGGGGCGCATCCACCCGGTAGAGATCAAGAGCGGGAGCGCCGGCAGGCTTCGAAGCCTTCACGCCCTCCTGTCCTCCTACCCTGACTGCCCATGCGGATACGTGCTCTCGACCGGACCCTGTGCCAAGCGAGACGAACAGAGACTCAGATTCGTCCCTCTCTACTACGCGTACGCCATCGGGCGGCCAGAATCGTGACCGGCCAGACCAATCATCCTCGGTATCCCTGCAGAACGCGGCGGCCGCTGATCGCCGGCTTTATTCAAATGGTAAACCACCGCCTCTGGCGGTGAGACCCGAAAAGGCTCTGCCGTTTCATAGTGAAGGGGGCAAGCGATTCGGTTAGGCCGAGGCATGTGCAACGTGAGATGGCCGAGTCGATGGGATCTGGATACTCATGGGGCCGTTTTGGCCCAGCGGGAACGGAGAAAGGAGTCGGGCTTTCAGAACGGAACTCCCGGGGCATTCGACAACCCTGGAACGATGGCCCTTTCGAGGGGCCTTCATCAAGCCGCCCCCTATGGGGGCGGTACCTGACTTGCTCCCGCTCCGTTGAGTCGTGGGGGGATCGGTCGGCCTCGCTGGACATGGTGTATAGTATCGATTACACCAAGGAAACGGTTCTCTCCGCAGCCCCCGTGACGACAGGAGGAGTCTTGTCCGTGTCCAGGCTGGTTCGGGCCGTGAAGCAATCCATCCCCTCGGAAAGGCTCGACGTGGCTCTGAGCGACGTGGTCACCTATGCCTTTGTGACCACGGCTCGGAGTTCGCGGATGGGCACGGCCATGACTCTCACGGACGACGCGATCTACAGGGGAGAGCAACACCGGGCGGTCAGGAGCATGGGGACCGCGCATGATCTTCCCCTTCGGGAGGTCCTTTCCTGGACCGAGTCCACCCAACCGATGGAACGCTCGATCGCCATGGCGGCCTTGAATTCGACTCTGCCTCTCAAGGGGCCGCTCTTTGCCGCCGGCAACGCACTCGCGCTGGCTGCTCGCCTGGGGGCTGGCAAGAACGTGGTCATGGTTGGGCATTTCCCGGATGCAGACGAGATTCGGGGCATTGCGGCTCGGCTGTCCATCCTGGAGAGGCGGCCCTTGCCCGGCGATCTGCCGGCTGACACGGCGCCCCAGGTGGTACCCGACGCTGACGTCGTGGCGATGACCGGGGTGACCTGCCTGAACGACACGATCGACGGGCTCCTGGCGTTGAAGAAGCCGGGGGCTATCTTCATCGTCCTGGGGCCCACTGTCCCACTGTGCCCGGTGCTGTTCGACTTTGGGATCGATGTGGTCGCCGGGGCGTGGGTGGAGGACGAGGAGCTATTGGTCTCTCACCTCGCCCAGGGCGGCACACCTCGCGTCGCGAGAGGGTTGAGATACGTCCTGATGGCCCGTTCGACCGCCCTGCTGGACGGCTTCCCGACCGCAACGCCTCCGCCGGAAAGGCCAAACGGTCGTCGGATCTCGAGGTCTGGCGCGGTGACCAAGAAATGGGGCGTGTCGTGATGGATCCGGGGCGACGGAGTGGGGAACCGGCTCGAGAATTTTGTCATCCGCACGCCTCGAGCCGGCCTTCGAAAGCTTGCCGAACTCGTGTGTCATGCGAGAGCGCTGCAGTGTGACAGCTGCTCGCCGTTCTCGGTTCCGGACTGACCGGCGTGCCGGCTGCGGTGCCCGAGCAGGTCGAGACCGTCGTCTGGCAGATTCGGCTTCCTCGCGTGTTGGCCGGCGTGGCCATCGGCGCCGCGTTGGCCGTTTCGGGAGCGAGTTTTCAGACGATCTTCAGGAATCCGCTGGTCGCGCCCGACATCCTGGGTGTGTCCGCGGGCGCGGGGTTCGGCGCGGCGCTCGGTCTCCTGCTGGGGCTTCCGATCACGGTCATTCAGTTGCTTTCCTTCTTTTTCGGCCTCGTAGCCGTGATCGTCGTGCATCGGGTCGCGACCGCGGTCAGACGACACGATCCCACCCTGGTCCTCGTGTTGTCCGGCGTGGTCGTGGGGGCGCTCCTCGGTGCCTGCACGTCGCTCGTGAAGTACCTGGCCGACTCGAACAACACCCTGCCGTCGATCGTGTTCTGGATGATGGGTAGCCTATCGTCCATCTCGAGCGCCGACCTCGGTCACGCGCTGCCACCGATCCTTGTCGGGCTCGTGCCCCTGTGGCTCTTGCGCTTCAGAATCAGCGTCCTTGGCCAGGTCTCTCGGAAAGAACGACCCGGAGATGCTCTTTCACATGGCCAAGCTGAGGACGGCCCAGCGCCGGAGACCGGAGGCGATCGCTTTTTTGCGGATGGCTTCCGGGACAGTCTCGGCCAGCAAATACGTTCGCCTCTCTCGGGAGCAGTTGGAGAGAGAGGGCGAGGCTCAGCCCAAGCGTTAGGCCGTCAACTCATCGTCGGCTCGCTTTCGAACGACCGCCCCACGATCAACCTCTTATAATCGGCTCACGTCAAATCCGCGAGTCACGCGGCGCTACGCCCGCCAGTTTCGGTACAAGGTGCTCGCCGATGACGGCGTGGTCATCACGCAGGGGAGCGATTTCCCGGCTTCCGACACGTACAGCCCTAGGTCAAAAGCTCGGTTTCCAGCCCAAGGAAATCGGCTACGGCACGGGCGGTCTCCTCCGCGTCGGCGCGGCTGGCCGCTCCGACCAAGGAGATCGACTGGCCAGTATCGCGTACGAGCGCGACCTCGAACCAGACTCTCTTGCGGCTTCCCATCCAGCTCTGCTTTACGACTCTGTTCGCTGCTACGCGTCGGACTTGATCCAGACTCATGCTGGAACCCGGGGACCGGGACCAGATCCCGCGCATCTCGGTGACACGCCGTGCCTTTCGGTCGAGGACGAAGCTGTTGGAGCCGAAGATCAGGAACATCCCACAGGTCATGAGAAGCGCTCCCATTAGCACGGAGCCCACGACCTGGAAGAGAAGGGAGATGGGACCCGATTCGCCTCCGCTCGCCTGAGCCCCGGGGGAGCCCAGAATCGGCAAGGAAAGACCGGTGAGGGCGTTTGTCAGACCGAACAGCCAAGCCATGGCGCCGATGCCGCTCAGAACGAAGCTGCTGTAACTGATTTCGACGCGGTCCGGATCGAGTTGCTTGATGCGTACCATACAGCCAATGTACCAGGTTTTTCGCCCGTTGAAACCAAATTCTGAACCCGAAGCCAGGGCGCGAGCTCGAACTCCGACGATCGATCGTGCCTCTCGTCCGTCAAACGCCGTTGCGACCACGGGTCGGACACGATACGCTTGGGTATTGGCGAGCGTATCAAAACCGAGTGTTCGAACGGTCCGCGATACGTTCGTCGACGATGGACAGCTGGGAGCCTGTCGGACCGAAAGCCCGACCGACTCCCCGTGGGAGCAATATGCCGATTTTGAAGACTTCCAGCGAGAAGGTGGGGTCCAAAACCGTCATCCACGTGGACATGCCTCTGAACGAGCAACCGGTCTTTCCTCCCGCGTGTCCATGCTGCGTGGAGCGCCTTGACGAGGGAGCCTTCATCGTCGCGACCTGCGACCGTCTGCCTCCTGTCCCTTTTCCGTCATGCAAGATCTGCGCCCGTCACACGACCGTGGAGGATCGAATCAGTTCGATAGTCGGACCGGGCTTTCTGGCTCTGACGGTGCTCATAATCGCCGGAGTCTTGATCTACAGAGGAGCCAGTAACGTCGGGTCAGCTGGCGCGACAGGCGGCTGGCAGGCTTTCGGCGCCCTGGCCAACCTTCGGTTCCCGTTCTTGGGACCGATCAACGCGGCCGTGACGTTGGCGTGCGGAGCCGTCGTGCAGGTCGTGCTCTTTCTCATCTATGGGGCCGTGATGTATCCGGTTTTGAAGGTACTGAGCAAAAGCTCGTGCAGATGGTTCGAACAGTCGGTTCGGACCAAGCGTCACTACGACAGGTCCGCGGGAGATTGCCGTCGATTCGTATTCGAGAATCCGGCCTACGCGAGCCGTTTCGTGGAGGCCAACAGCCCCGCGAAGAGTGAGGATAGGAGCCTGTCGGGCTAACGCCCTCCGGGGTCCAGTCCGGAGGCTATTTCCTCTGGGGTTCTTTGACGACGAGTCTCTCCCGGAAGTCCGTCAGAATCGTACCGGCTCACCTTGCTTGACGACCTCCAACGACAGGCCCGCCTGACCGAGCCGCGCGAGTTCTCGCCTGACTTCGTCGTAGGATCCGGGTTTGATGTGGGTCACGAAGATCCTCAGGCTCCCAAGGGCTTTTACGAGCCTGGGCGCGAGCACCCGCGCCTTGTCGAGACCGAACTCCGTGGAGGGTGTTTCGGAGCCCGGGGTGATCCCCGCCAGTTTGGAGAGTTCGCGAACCAACAAGGCCGGCGTCAAGTGTCCCGTGGCCAGAGCCAGTTTCGCCTGGACGGACCCGAACGAGCACTCTATCGAGAGCGCCTTGAGTCGGTGTTCCTGGAGAAGGGAACGAGCCTTGATCCATACAGCTTCTGTCGGCCCCGTGTCGCCGACGTGAAGGTAGACGGCTCCGTCGCTCGCTGCGACGAAATAGGCCACGGAGGGAACGGGGTGCTGCACCGCGATCGATTCGACGTTGAGACCGACGACCGAGATCGGCGTGGATTGCGGCAACGTCCGGAATCGCACCACCGGCCGCGCTTCCGAGGGAATCCGTGAGAAATCGCCCCAGAGCGACCCTCCGAACAGGGTCTTGCGGATCGCTCCGAGAGTGGTCTCGCTTCCGTACACGTCGGTCGTCGTTCCTTTGAGGGGACCTTCGAGATAGAGCGGCATCATCAGCGCGAATCCATGGATATGGTCCAGATGGGAATGGGTCAGGAAGATCGCCTTCGTATGGAGCAGCGCGTCACGGACTTTGGCAATGGAAGCGGTCGATGCGGTCGATGCCGACGCTATGGAAGCGGTCGATGCCGACGCTGTCGTGTCGCTCCCGATACCCTTCAATATCCCTGACACCGGCGAACCCGCGTCCAACAGGATGCCGTCTGTCCCGCCGAGTTCTTTCAGGAGATAGCTGCTCGAATTCCCTTCTATCTCTCCCCCGAAGACTCCCAGCGGAACGAGTTCGAACCGGGGCGTTCCGGCCTCGACCGAGCCGGAGGCCACGAGGAGCCAGTGAAGAACAATGAGCCATCCGACGCCACGCATGGACCATCCTCCTTGAACTCTCCATCTCAAGAGCGAGAACTGTTCGAGGCGAGATCGAGAGTTTCTTAACGAGAGAGCCGGCGCATGAATCAGTCGACGGAGCCACAGATCATGGTCACGGGCGCATCGGCTCGGCGAAAACGTTGTATCCCTGACGCCTCAGGTCCCTTCACGGTAGACTGAGCCGCCTGGGAAAAAGGCCGTTTGACCACAGTCACGACAGTCCGCCGACAAGAAAGTGACCAGAGACGTTACTTGGTTCTATACAAATGCCGTCGGTTTCATGCATGCTGGAGTTGTGCAAAAAAACCATCATGAGAACACCAACGGCACCCACAGCCTACGTCTCGACCCCGCTCTTGTGCAAGCCCTGTTTGACACACAGTCACCGCTTTTCGTCGTGGTTCACCGCGACGACGCGGATCTTCTGGCGTCGAGCGAAGGCGGCTGGCTCAAGCGAAAAACGGCAAGGTCACTTTGTCGGAAGATCCGGGAATCGGGGCAAAGCTGGTCAAACGCTAACACTACAACGTAACGTCCTGCCCGTAGCGAGGCCGAGGCCCGCCGCTCACCGGTCTCCATAGAAACGCTTGACGCCTGCGGCGAGAAACTCCATGTCGGATCCGATCGTGAAAAAGCGGTAGCCCTTTCGGGACAGTTCCTCCGCCTGCTTCAGGCTTCCCACCGCTCTTCCTAACGTCGCGTTCGCCTTGGCCGCGGCGGCCTCCACACTGGCCACCGCCTTCCGGACGTCAGGGTGGTCTGGTTGACCCAAATGACCCAGCGAGCAAGAAAGATCGTACAGCCCCACGTGGAACACGTCCACGCCCGGCACTCGCAGGATCTGATCGATGTGTTCGACGGCTTCCTTGGTCTCGATCATCAGGACCACCAGGATGTTGCGATTCGCCGATTTGAGGTAATCACTAAGGTTACTCACATAGCCGGTGGAATACCCGAGGCCAACACGCCGGTTGCCTTCCGGTGGATACTTTAAGGCTTGGACCGCTTTCTGGGCGTCCTGGACCGTGCGGATATTGGGAACGACGACTCCCAAGGCTCCGTTGTCCAAGAATGGCTTGATGTGGTCGACATCGTTCACCGAGACCCTCACCAGGGGGATGGCGCGCGTTCCACGCACGCTCATCACTATCTGCAGGAACTGGTCGATCGACACGGCCGCGTGCTCCGCGTCGATCCAGACGAAGTCCACGCCAGACTGCGCCAGGATGTTTCCCACAGAGGGGTGGGCGATGCTGACAAACGCTCCGTAGACGTTTTTACCAGAGGTCAGGAGCTCTTTGACGGGATTCCGTAGCTCTTCGCCATACGCCCCACGAAGGCACAACAGTGTAGATAGAACAATCATCGCGACTGTCAAGTGTGATTTCTTCATGAGAACCAGTGTATCACGGCAAATGCCATCGAGAATATCGCCCGGGTGCTGAACTGGGAAGGAGTCCCAACACGCTCGGGACGACCGTGGAACCGGCGGGTTCTGGGGCAGATCCTGGCACGAACCGAAGAGCCGGAGTATCATGCCCCAGGAGGTGGGCGGTGAGGCGGTTCCCTGAGAAGCTGTTGGCGCGAATTCGGAGCCTGCCCCACCAAGAGACTCGTCACGCGGCCGAGAACAAGATGCTCCTCGGTCTGAGCGACGAAGATGTCGTTTCGATCGCCGAGACCGCGGAGTGGTGGCAGACGAACAAGGACGAGAAGCGTCCGGGCAAGTACAAATACGAGATGATCGGCCGGGACACCTACGGGCGCAGGATGTATACTGCAGGGAAGGAGATGACTCTCGATGGCGAGGAGATCTGGTTCATCGTCACAATCCACGAAGCAGACTAGGAACGGATGCCCGATGTGCGGCGATGGACATTTGGAAGAGACAGTCTTTTCGCACCGATTCCGGGGCGTCCTGGTGTCCGGACTCCTCGGCCACCGGTGCGACAAGTGCGGAGAAATCATCCTCTCCTCGAGCGAAGGCGACCGCGCCCGAAAGATCGTGGAGCTGAAGCTCGCGGAACGAGCCCGGAAGAAGGCCGCCTGACCCTCCCCCCAACCCCGCAAGAACCCCCTGGCGAATCGGGCGCCGGGGGTTTCTTCTTGTCGGTGCGGTGCACGTGCGGTGCGTCGTTCCAGCGGCTCGGCAAGACTCGTGAGCTGTCCCCTTTGCTGCAGCGGTTTGCCGGACGACCCGGAGTTGCCCGGAGACCCCGTGACCCCGCCTGTTGCGACGAGTTTCTCACTGACTCGAGTGTCAGAATCTGAGCTGGCTATTAACCCTGCGACGTCGCTCCTCTTCCTCGATCTGACGTCTGATGGCTTCGCGCTGTCAGAGGCTTCGGAAGAAATGAAGCCTTTAACGTTCGCTCGACAGATACGTCGGCGAGAAGTAGAGGCTGCCCGAACTGTCCTTGCCCAGGCTGAGCGCGCCATCCAGCGGCACTATCTCCGAGCCGCACGTGAGGTTGACGTCGCTCAAGGAGAGCATGTATTCAGCGAGCGCTCGCCTGTAACCTATCTGGATTTTCCGATAGGTGCGCAGCGCGTCCAGATAGTCGGTTGCCGAGATCTTCTTCTCCTGAAGGGCCTTTGTGGAGTTGTTGAGCGCCAGGACGGAATTTTTCAGGTAGCGTTCCCGATAGCTCTGCACGATTTTTTGGATGACCCTGTAGTGATCGAACGTTTTGCGAAGCTCCCGTTCGATGTTGAGTCCCATCCTTCGCCGGTTCTCAGAGACTCTCTCGATGTTGGCCTTTTCCTTGGCGATCTCGCCTTGATTGCGGTCGAAAATCTGCGGCTGGGTGCTCATCAGAAAGCCGACGCCAAGCTGAGAGTCTCCGTCCACGTGGGACACCACAGGACCCACGTTCACGTTCCAGATCCTCATGGACCTCGCCAGGCGAAGGCGGGCCTGCGCTTGTTCGACGAGAACCGAGACTCCTTTCCAGTCGGGGCGATCCGCGAAGGCGGCATTTCTCAGTCGCTCCAGATTCAGGTTGGCGGGCACATACTGCATCCCGCCTTCCACATCGTACTGGTCCCAGAGTGCGGGCTCGGCCACGATCTCGGCCAGATCGTGCTTGACGTCTTCGACTCCCAGCACCGCGCGCTCCTGCTCCAGTTCGAGATCGAGCCGCTCATTGGAGATTCTGAGCTGGGACTCAGAGTCGTTTCCCTTGACTCGACTCTCGGCGCGACGGATGTCGTCGTAGCTGTGGAGAGTTCTGTCTGCGCATTCCGCGTCGGATAGCATCTGCAGGACCCTGATGAACGCCGTTCGTGCGTGGTTGACGAGGAGCCTCTCTCGATTCTGCAGTTCGAGCGTCGCGGCGGTCACTTCGCAGTCGGCAACTCGGACGCGCTTCGAACGTTTGCCTCCGGTCTCGATCGTCTGGTTCCATTGATAGAGTTGGCTGCCCACTGTCTTGTTCAGGTTGCTGACGATGCTGATCGCCGTCGGATTGGGCGTCAAACCGGCCGTGATCCGCGCTCCGGAGGCCATGCCGATCGTGGCCCTGGACTCCTTGAGGGTCGGGTTCTGGGTCAGGGCCTTTTGGATCACCGTCTCGATGGTCAGCTTCTTCCGAGAAGGCCTGCCCCTGAACTGGATCTTGCAGGTCCATTGTCCTTCAGGGCCCAGTTCTCCTGGGGGGAGTGTGCCGCCAAAGATCGACGTCGTTGCGGAGAGGCCGCCCAGAAGCACAATCATGACGCCAGAAGTCCGCACAAGAACCTCCGTTTCGTTCGCTCAAAAAGACGCGCGTCATCTTAGGGTAACCAAGTGGCGAATGCGAGAGTCTTTCTCGCGACACCACGGAACGTGGTTGAAAGCGTGGTTTAAGGAATCTTTCGGATTCGGATGGGCAGTCTTACCGATTGCCGGCCGCCTCCACGATGTATCTCTGGATGCGCAGCGACTTGCCCTCGCCGAGAACCTCCCAGAGCTGGTGGGCCAGAAAGCTCGTCTTCTTGCCGCTCACCGTGGCTTCCCACAGGACCACGAGATCGACCTGGTACTTGTCCTCTCCCGCTCTTGTCACGTTGACTGTCTTGAGAGTGTGAGACGCCCCCGTGACGGTCTCGAGAATGCCTTGGTACCAGCGGCGGAAGTCTCGGTGGCTCGACAGGGTCACCTCGGGGAACTGCATGTGCAGGCCTTGATCCACGAGTCGCGACAAGTACTCTTTTACGGGGGCATTCCGGTCGAAGAGGGCGAACCAGTCGCGCACGAACTTGTCGACTTCGAGCGCGCTCCGGTCTGTCGAGGTCTGGGAACCCTTGGGGCGGAAGTCATCTCGGGTGGGAGTGAACATGTCCATGAGGACCAGATTCTCGGTGAGGACTCTGATCCCGTGGTGGATGTTCGAGGGAACCACGTAGGTGCCGCCCGGACCGATCTTCTTCTGTGATCCGTTGACGTTCACCAGGACCTCTCCCTCGAGCACGTGGGAGATTTGGTCATGCTTGTGGTAGTGGAGCTTGATTGGTCCGCCCGGATCCTCGGACCCTTGGACCTTCAGGATCACGAAGGTGATCCGGTCGGAGTGGAACACCTTTCTCTGGGTATGCGCATCGACCGTCTCCCACTCCTGCTCATCCGATCCCACGATGGACGGGATCGCTGGCGTGATGACGCCTGGATCGTAGTCTCGAGGGAGCTGTCTGCCATCGGAGGAGATTTGGCCAAACGATGGCCCGGACAGAGTCCAGAAGATCGCGAGAACGAGCAGAAACGGCGTGACCAACCTGAGCGGGGACTTCATCAGAGGAAACCTTCCTTTGGGAGCCAAGCCTGGAAGCGCTACTGCACCACATTCTAAGAAAGGAGGATCTCTTTGAGAATGAACAATCATCTGGTGAAACCTGCACGATTGTATCGTGTCGCCCCTTCTCAGATCTTCGTTGACTACGTACGATAGGTGTAGTATAAATGGCGACCATGACCGACAGGACCGACAAGGAAACCGGTGGCGAGAGCAACCTGGGCGACCTGGAGCTCTCGATCCTCAATGTTCTTTGGCAGGGATCGTGGCTGACTGTCCGAGACGTCTACGAGACGTTGCGCGAAACCCGACGGGTGGCCTACACGACCGTGATGACCGTTTTGACCCGCCTCGCCAAGAGGCGATACGTTGAACAGCAGAAGGACGGCAAGAGCTATCTGTACAAGGCGCTCGTTTCCAGGGATGCGCTGACCGGATCGTACCTGCGCCGCATCGTGGACCGCCTTTTCGGCGGAAGGCGCGAGGGCTTCTATTCGTTCCTCGTGCGAGAAGAGGCGGACCTCACCCCCGAGAAGCTCGAAGAGCTGCGGCGCGACCTGGACAAAGCCCGCCGTGGCAAGAAGGACCGCCAGGAGAAGCTGTAATGGAAACCCGTCTCTATCTGGGTCTGCTCAGCACACTCACGCTCGATGCTCTCCTCGTATGGACCCTCTCGGCTCTCGTCCTGTCCCTTCCTCGCTTCAAGGGACCCAATGCCCGGCGCCTCGTTTTGGCGCTTCCTTTGATCAAGATCGCCTGGGACCTGATGGTCCTGGTTCCGGGCGACTGGGCCATCCACCGAGGACTGGATCTTTTCACGAGACCTCCGAATTCCATTTCCCTGAACATCGGCGCTGGTTTGAAGTGGTGCCTCGTCCCCTTCTGCTTCGTCAGCCTTTCGAGCGTCGAAGGCCGTCTCTACGCCACCGACTTCATCTACCCACATGTGGGCTGCGGCCCTGCCGCCGCTGTCGTCCTTTTCGTGGCTTCGGTTTCGATCTTCATGGTGGTCCGACGCTTCGTCCTCCTGGTCCTCGATGCGATCGATCTCCATTTCGAGATCCAACGGTTCGAGCGCATCGATCTCCAGGCCCTGGGACTTCCGCGTCGAATCGAGGAAGCTCTGGCCAAGACCAGGACTCGTGTCTTCTCCATGCGGGGTGACTGCCGGGTCTTTGCCGTCGGGATTCTGGCGCCGATGATCGTGGTCGGCGAGCGGGCGAGGGCTCGACTGTCCAAAGATGAGCTCGCCGCCGCCATCGCCCACGAGCTTGGACACGTCCGGACCCGTGACGCCATCATCGCCCTGTTCTCCCAGCTGATCGCGGACGTGGCGTGGTTCCTTCCGTTCGTGTACAAACGCGTCCAGCAGCTCAGATTCGAGGCTGAGCGCGCCGCAGATCGTGTGGCCATCGACCTTGGCTGTGCACCCTCGACCATCGCATCCGCTCTTGTCACAGCAGCAGAAGCCCTCTTGGCACCGAGTCGGTCGACCTGCGGACACCCCCAACGACTGCCGGGCGATCGAGTCCTGGTACCGTGCCTCGCTTCCAGCCGGAGCGAGGTCGAGCGCCGGGTCCACGAACTCGTTCTGCTCGAGCCCCACGCCACAGGCCCAGACCGTCACTCCTGGTGTTTGATGCGATCTCTCGCCTATGCAGGATTCATCGCGTTCTGTCTCTTTTCGGGCGCAGGGGGCGTGTAGCCGTGTCTTGGCAACACACACCGACATCTCGATCCGGAGCCTGCTTTTTCACCTTGCCCAGCTCCTTCCTGTGAATCGAAGGCACGGAATGCCCATCGCTCCTTTTTTTTCTCGTCTTGCTACGACATGTGTCGTACGGCGCGCTCGTCGGAACGAGATCTGTGACCCTCCGGAGGTTGCCACGATGAGGTGGTTCACGAAGGTCTTGGCCATCGCACTCATTTTCTCGGTCGTCGTCCCCAACGCGGAAGGGGGGCTCTTCTCGCGTCGCCGCAAGAATCACAAGGGAAAGCCGATCACGATCAAGAAGCCGGTGGAACCGAAGGTCAAGGTTCCCATCAAGGGATTCGATGTCATCGGAAACGAGAACATCTCCAAGGAGGTCATCCTTCTTTCCCTTGCGTCGAAGGTGGGCGACTCCTTCACCAAAGAAAGGCTCCAAAGGGATGTGGACGCTGTCCGGCGCCTTGGCTACTTCAGTTCGGTCGAGACCGGGCTCACCCCGTATCAAGGGGGTGTGAGGATCTCGTTTCGAGTCTCGGAGAATCCGGTCATCGACAGACTGTCCATCCAGGGAAACCGGCTGATCCCCACCCGGCGCATCCAGGATCTTTTGAATGTCAGGGTCGGGTCCCCGCTCAATTTGATCCAGCTTCAGGACGGGATCAAGGCGGTCAACAAGGTCTACTCGGACAAGGGCTACGCCTTCTGCGGGATTCTATCGAACGAACAGTTCTCCATCGACCCACGGACTCGGACTCTGAGAGTTCGCATCCTGGAACCGAAGCTTCGACGTCTGACCGTTGTCGGGAACAAGAAGACCCAGTCGTACGTCATCACGCGGGAGATGGTGGACTTGAAGAAGGGGCACCTTCTGAAGACCGAGGACATCAAACGGGCCATGCGCGATGTTCACAACCTTGGCCTTTTTGAGGATGTGATGCCGTCCCAACCGAAGTTCGACGTGAAGAACCAGGCCGTGGACCTCAACGTCGAGGTGAAGGAACAGAGGACCGCCTCCGCGAACTTCGGGGGAGCGTATTCGTCGGTGAACGGGTTCATCGGTTCCGTGGACGTGGCCGAATCCAATTTCCGAGGACATGGGCAGACGGTCCGTGCAAAATACCAGTTCGGCGGCGAACAGAGCTTCCTGCTTTCGTTCGTGGAGCCCTGGTTCCAGGGCAAGCCGGTCTCGGTCGGAGGGTCGGTCTACAAGAGCAGCGTCGACCGCGAACAGTTCGTGAACACAGCCAGCATGAATCGGTTCCGCGAACAGCGCTCAGGATGGGGCCTCAACTCTTCCTGGAGGGTCGCGCGCGACACGCGGCTTTCCGCGTCCCTTGCCGACGAGAACATCGAGCTCGACGCCAACGTTCCCGGCCGTGGGTCCATTGATGCGTCCCTGCCTCCCGACATCAAGGCTCTGGACACGGATGGTGACAACGTCGTGGGGTACCATGAGCAGAGCTTGGGGTTGAACTGGACCAAGGACAAGCGTGACAACTATCGGAACCCCAGAAATGGCTACAGGCTCTCTCTGGGATTGTCGGTCACAGGCGGGCTTCTCGCCGGGCCGAACGGATACAACAAGTACGTGACCGATTGTCGGTGGTACACCCCGATGCGGCTGTTCGGAGGAAGCACGTTCGCCGTCCGATCCCGGTTCGGGGTCACCCAGGTCACCCAGGGTGAGCTGCGGTTCATCGATCGGTTCTTCGTTGGCGGGAGCGATTCGATCCGCGGTTATGAGGATCGACAGTTCTCCGGCGCCGACTACCTCTTGGGAAACATGGAGCTTCGCAAGGACCTCTCAAGAGTCGTGGGGGTCACCTTCTTCGTAGATTCGGGCGATGCCTGGGGGTGCGACGGCTCGTCGCTTTCGATCAAGTCTTCCTACGGCCTCGGGCTGCGGATCAACACTCCGCTCGGCCCGTTCCGTCTCGACTACGGCTTTCCCATGAGTTCCGGGGACTCCCCACGACCCCATTTCGCAATCGGACAGAGCTTCTGATGGTCGTGGTCACCGGACGTAGCAGATCCGGCGGTGTCTGACCTGCTGGGATCGACCGCTCGAACTCTCCCACTTCACCGTGATGGTCAGGAGAAAGAGACCCGGCTCTCCGGGAATGGGCGTCCTTTCGATGGTCGGCATGGGGTGAAAGCCTCGGTTTCTCATCTGCTCGAGATAGACCCTGTCAAACAGCGTTGTCCGATTCAAGTCGACCTCAAGAGGACCGAATGCCTCGGCCAGAGGAGGCGGCGGCAGGGAATCGGACGACTCCAAGGGAGTTCCGGGCAAGGGCCGGTCACAGTCGTACTGTTTGAACCGATCGATCATGTCGAGACAAAGCTCCTGGGCGGTCGACCACTCGATCAGCTCGTGCGGATCGCCAAACGCCCGAGACGAGAGTGTGATCGATGGAACCAGTGCCATAACCGCAATGACCACGAGAACGATGAGCTCCGCAAAGGAGAATCCACGGGTCACGGACGGCCTCCACTTTCGAAGCAACAGTCGCAATCGGGAATCTCCGGATGGAAGCAGGGCGCCATCAGGCATGGGCACCGAGACGCCACCTCGGGACGATCCGGCGTGGGTACGGAAATCAGAGTGGACAGAGGTAACAGACGCCCTTCCTCGTCGGATCGGACCACCAATTTGACCCGAAAGAAGACTCGAGCCTCGTCGCTATCCGGCACCAGAAAGAGCCATCGCAGGTCTTCGAGTGCCAGACTCTGATACTGACTTTCCTTGTTGTCCACGAGCGGGCCGATCCACGCCGTTGGCCATCCTGAAGACAGAGTGAATCGTTCTGTCCACGGACCGCTGCGCAGGAAACGCCACTCTTTTCTTCGAAGAGCGAGCGCGGGGCCTCGTGGATTCCCCTCTCTGGAACGTGCCTCGTAGGAGATCAGGTAGCGCTGGCGGATACTACCCTCTTGGCGCTCCGTGACGAACTGGATCGACGTACCGTTTGGCTCCGAGATCAAGAACGAGTTGCCCTGATGGTCATGAGAGCCAATCAAAGGGTTCATGACAGCCGAGGACAGCTCCGTCCGTATCCTCTCGAGAAGGAGCGTCGCCTGTTGGATCTGTCCCAATCCTCCGGTCGCCCTCTTCAACTGACAGCTCATCAGTCTGACTCCCTCGGTCAGAACAGTGATGACAACGATGAGCACGGCCATGCTGATGAGAGCCTCCAACAAGGTGAATCCACGGCACTCGGAATCCGGACGATGTCCGTCACGAAAGCGCGCCAACAGACCATGGCGTTCATTCATTGGGTGGATTCCGATCAACAATACAGTGGTTGGGTTGATCGTTGACCCAGATCGATTTCCCATCTTTGTCGATGCTGAGATAATGGATCACCACGACCCGGCGACGAGCCTCATGCCCGTGCGGCAGTGAGTACGCGGCGCCACACGAGAACTCCACCTCGCCCAGGTTGCGCGAGACGTCGTATCGGACAGGCCGAACCGAGACGCTCGACAGCTTGACGGGAAGACCATCTTGGCCAATGAGAGCGCGTGTCCGATCCGGTTCGATTGTGAAGTCTGCTCGCCCCAGGATATTCGGTCCCTCTACGACACCCGCTCGCGCATTTTGAACCAAGCGCAACCGGAGGTCCTGTCCTGCCGTCATTCTGGCCGTCGACCGCCGGAAATCGGAAACGGCCTCACAGACGGCGGACTCGGCCAATTCCGAGGCGGCCCGTCCGAATTGGCAGTTGACCACGATGCTCCGCGTGCCGCTCGATTGCTGTGTGACCGATATGGCCACGAGTCCCATGCCGATGAGGATGACGATGAGCGCGAGGACGATCACTAGACCGGCTCTCGACGGACCGTGTGAGACGATGCCGTTGACTATTGGGCGGTCCATTGCGCGGCTTTGACGACAAAGGAGTGCAGGTTGCGCGTATACTCAGGATGCGGACTGAAGCAGACGACTCGTCCTTTTCCGAAACTGCCGCTCACAATCGCCGGAGTCCCTCGCATGACGCCTTCCGGCGCGCCGTTTTTTCTGATTTCGCTCTCAAAGGTTGCCAAGACCGTGTAGTCGGGGATCTCGGAATCTTTGAAAGGCCCCAGCAAAGGACCATTGCAGTAGTAGATCGAGGTGAGACCGGTCTGTCCGCCAAGGATTTTTTGTCCGTCACCCAGGAGGTTGATGGTCACGGTTCCACTGCCACGAAGACAATGCGCAAGATCGAGAACCATGGCGTCGACGACCCTGAGGTAATCGGTGGATACACACGATGCGAGGTAGGATCCCGCGCAAAACCCGAGAAAACCACCGCCGTTGGCGACGAACTCCCTGACTGCCTCGGTGCCCTCTGTTCCCAACGACCTCGATTGTTTGGCATCGTCGCCTCCGGGAAATACGACGACTCGAACGTCCCGGAGCACACCGGAACGTATGTCGGCTCCCTTCACCAGACGGGCTGAGATGTCCGGGGACTCCTGGAGCGATTTCATGATCGCTCCGGCACAAGAACTGGCCCCCGAGTCCGCGTAGACCGCGACCTGCAGAGTGCCGGTGCTGGTGGGCGCGGGCTCGAGGCCCGCGGTTGCCGTGGGCGCAGCCGAAGGCTGGGCAGAAGGAGTGGGACTGGATGGCGCCGGTGAGGAGGCGACCGAGCCATTGCCCAGAGCTCTTTCCAGCAGTACCAGATAGTCCAAGAGTTCCTGAAGGAGAACCGGGTCCAGACGGACGACGATCCGGGTTCCCGTGCCGGAATCCACAGTCGTTCGGGGTACACCATCCACCAGCGGCGATGGTGTTTGCCCAAGAGCCAGGTCAGTGCACCACAAGATCAACATCAGAAAAAGCATCGCCCGACACGGCCTGCTGTTCACGTGATCACCTGCCTGACCGACATCGACACGAACCGTTGCTTCCCACGAGACGATCGATTGTCTGCCCGCTTCAGTCCGCAAGACTCATGCCGACGTCGTCTCGTCGATCAATGCCTGGGTTTGGCAAGGGCACGCAACGATTGCCGGGCGTATCACGGTCCGTAGCAGAAGTGCGACCGGTGTTGGGGCGTTGCGACAGAGTCGCGTCTCTGCGACAGCCAGGATCGATCCTCATGAACTGGGGATCCGGACCGTCTTGTGCCGCGAGGGTTTCAGGCCTGCATTTGACAGCCCCAGGAGCGTGCGGTATTCTCCGGGTTCAAGCAGGCGTGCCGTCATAGAGTGGGGTCACTCCCAAGGGAGCCGTCGAATCGAGATGCAGAACCGACTCACTGTGTTCCTGGTCCTCCTCGGCCTATCGTTCGTACACGGTCCTCTCGCCTCGGCCCAGATGGATCGTCCCTCGTCGTACTCGCTGCCATCGGCTGCCCCTTCTGGCCCGCAGTCCGATTGGGAGAAAAACAACATCGAGATCTACGAGCGGGCGAGTCCAAGCGTCGTTCACGTTTCGAGCGTGACCCTGCACTGGGACTTCTTTTACAACGTCGTTCCCAACGAGGGGACCGGATCCGGAGCCATCATCGACGGAGAGGGCCGCATCCTAACGAACTACCACGTCGTCCAGCAGGCCCAGTCGGTTTTCGTCACGTTGGCCGACACGTCGCGGTATCGGGCCACGGTGTTGGGGGTCGACCCAGCTTCGGACCTCGCCGTGGTTGGGATCCGTGCGCCGACCGACAAACTTCGACCCATTCCCTTGGGATCGTCCGCCAAGTTGAAGGTCGGACAGAAAGTCCTGGCGATCGGCAATCCGTTCGGCCTGGAGCGGACACTCACCACCGGGATCATCTCATCGCTTGGGCGAAGCATCAAGACCGCCCAGGGACGGGTCATCGAGAACCTCATCCAGACGGATGCAGCAATCAATCCCGGGAATTCTGGCGGTCCGCTTCTCGATTCCTCCGGACAACTCATCGGAGTCAACACTGCGATCTTCTCCCCATCGGGCGGCAGCGTGGGGATTGGGTTCGCGGTTCCGGTGGATCGCGTTCGAAGAGTCCTCCCTGACCTGGTCACGACGGGAAGGGTGAAACACGCCTGGCTGGGAATTCGGTGGATTCCCTTGTCCTCAGACCTAGCTGCCTTGCTGAGGCTCCCCGTGACCCATGGCATCCTCGTCGTCGAGGCGATCGCCCAAGGACCGGCCGCCGAGGCGGATCTCCGTGGGGGGAGCGAACAGATCGTCATCGGCAACACAATTCTCACGGTTGGCGGGGACGTGATCACCTCGGTCGATGGTGTTCCGGTCGAGACTTCCGAGAGGCTTCTCTCGATCCTCAATGCGCACAGGCCTCGAGACAAGGTGACTCTCGACGTGGTCCGGCCTGATGGCACCCGGCTGAAGATTCCCGTGGTCCTCGACGAGCAACCCGAAGAATGAAGCCTATTGTCTGTGGCGGGAGATCTCATCGACGACCCGCAGCAGTCTCTCAGCTTCCACGGGCTTCGTGAGAATCTGGAAGGGGCCATTCCCCAATTCGTTTGCCTTGGAAGGGTCCGCATCCAGAAAGCCGGTGATGATCACCACCGGGATCGTGGGATTGATCCGGCGGATTCTCGTCATTGTTTCCCAGCCGTCCATCTCCGGCATTGACACATCGAGGAGGACGAGATCATACCCATCGGGGTCCTTTTGGAAGACCTCCAGGACTTCTTTTCCGGAGAGGAACCCGGTCACCAGATGGCCTTCTCTTTTCAGGATTCTCGTGACGATGGTGACGATCTCGTTCTCGTCATCGGCGAGCAGAATCTTCACCCCGTTTGGGTAGGTCACGGGCTTCACCTCTGGCGCGGGGGGCATTGCTGCCTCAGGGACCTGGCTGTCCCGGAATACGACGGCCGCGCCTACCTTTGGGGTAGCGGTGGCTGCGGGGAAGCGGATCGACATCGTTGTTCCCTCTCCAACCTCGCTCTTCACGTGGATCTCTCCGGAGTACTTGCAAACGAGGGCGTAGACGATATAGAGACCCAGGCCCGTGCCTTTGTTCGGTCCCTTCGTCGTGAAGAACGAGTCGAAGATGCGGTCGCGGAATTGGAGTGGAATTCCCACGCCCGTGTCGGTGAATTCTATCGTGATGTCGTTGCCCGTCGTGGTCGCTCGTATGGTGAGGTCTCCACCGTCGGGCATGGCGTCGCGGGCGTTCATCAGCAGGTTGAGGAAGATCTGCTGCATCTCGTTTTCGCTCGCGCAAAGCGGAGGTAAGGCCTCGGAGATCTCCACCGACAGTCGAATTCGTTTGACCGGCAGTTCGTGACGAAAGAGATCAAGAGTCTTCTCGAGGACATCTTTGACGAAAATGAGACGGACCGCTCCGGTCAGCGGGGTGGCCGCCTGGGACAGACTATGAACGATCGTGCCGCAGCGAGACACCGCTCTGAGAATCTTGTCAAAGGCCTTGGCCGCGACCGGGCTCTTCTCCCCCGTGTCGTTCAGAATCGACGCCCACCCCTGGATGATCTGCAATGGATTGTTGATCTCGTGGGCCACTCCGGCAGCCAGAGTCCCGATGGCAGCCATTCGTCCCGCCATGACGAGCTGTGCCTGCAGCTCTTTCTCCTCCGTGATGTCTCGAAATGACATCACCCAGCCGCGCTCCCCCTTCTCTCCTCCTTCGATGGGCGCCAGGGCCAGATCGATCGGCACCTCTCGCCCTTGCCTGGTTACGAGCGTCTGATCTCTGAGCCTGAAGGGGCTTGCCGAATCACCCGCTTTGGACAGAACCTGCATGAGGTCGACGTTCGTCATCACAAGAACGCAACCGACATTGAAGCCAACCGCCGACTCTTGTGGAATCCCGGTGATCTCTGCCGCCCTCCGATTGAATTTTTCGATCAGACCTTCACCTGTCATGGTCAGCAGTCCGTCCGCCATGCAGTTGCAGACGGCCCGAAACCTCCGGTTCTCCTCGGTGAGTTGGTCGATGAGCATTCGATTTTTCGCCTTCAGTTGATGCTTCTCTGATGCTTCCCTAACCTCGGCAACCAAGACCTGGGGATCGACGGGCTTGGGAAGGTAGCCCATCGCCCCTCGGCCCATTGCCTGGATCGACGACTCCAGTGTCGCTTCTCCCGTCACGATCAGGACGGACAAGTCCGGCTGTCTCGACAATGCGCGAGCCAGGAGTTCGACGCCATCGATGTCCGGAAGGCCGATGTCGAGGATCGCCACGGCAAAGGTCGATCGATCCATGAGATCGAGCGCATCGCCGCCGGTACGAGCGCAGGTCGGGACGAAGCCGGCATCTTCCAGCAGATACTCCATCTGTCTGAGAAGAGGTTTCTCGTCATCGACGATGAGTACGCGCACGGCATCCTGTCCGTCCGCCGTATCTTCGTTCCGACAGGTCAAGGGCCTCTCCTCCCCATTCACGCTGGGCAACCCGCTCTGAACAGGCCCGTACAGACCATGAGCGGAGAAAAGAGTCTGTCTCCACTGTCGCTATGATCCGTTCTTGTCGATTCCTCATCCGACTGTCACAGGGCCCATAACATAGTCATATGCCCTGATCCGATCTCGCGCCAAATCCATCCAATTCTCGTTAATCCACCTCCGTTGGGAAACAGCACTCTCTGTTCGCGTGGAAGACGTTCCTGAAGCCTCAACGTTCCTGAAGCCTCATCGTGTTCGCGGTGAGCATGGAGAGCATGGAGAGCTCCCGTCCATGAGGAATGCCTGTCTGTTCACGGCGGTGCAGCTCGCAAAAGACAGCCACCCAATGACAGGCGCCTATTGGTGAGTCCGGAGCGGACGGCTCTGGGACCCTGTCAGATCGAGACCCCGACAAGTATCCGGAGGCAATGTCAGGTCGATCTCGAGACCCAATAGCCCACAAAACCGATCAGCACACCCAAAGCCCAGAACGGGGGACTGGTAGGCGCAACAGTAGGAATCCCGAAGGCGAGGCCGTAGAGGAACCAGACCAGATTTTTTGTCTTCAGGCCCGCTGTGACCAGCACGAAGCTGACCGCGCTGAACACAATGACGATCGTCAGGAGAAGCGGATCGTTCAGGATTTCCATATCCTGAAGCTTACCACCTTCCGTTGTCCTCTGCCCTCGACTTTGGATTCGTCACCGGCGGCGTGTTCGACGCGAACGAAGTCGTGCCTGCGCTTCGGGGCTACCTCGGGGCTACCAACGGAACTGGGCAACGAAGTCTCCTCTCGGACCAAGAATGAGGCCTTCCTGATTGACTTTGAGAACCTGTCGTCCGAGTCTGTCGAAAACCGCGCCGTTTTGGTGGATCCTGTAGGTGTGAGGACTCCCTTGCGAATCCTCCCCACCGAAGGTCATCAGCATCTTTCCCGGCCCGGCAAGATGGGGATTGACGCAGCTGTATGGCGGGCGGATGTCCTGGACGGACTGGGTGGTCAGATGATCGGACATGTTGAAGAACCATCTCTTAAGGCCCAAACCATCTGATCCCCGCCGATCGTGCGAGGAGGCAAAACCTTCGGCAAGGACTTGGCAGGCTCGAGCGGCTCCCCCGTGTTGGTCGAAGCTCGTGCCTGGTCGATCGGATAGTGGCTGACAGGTATACAGACCCTTGCGTGGCACCGGTACATTCTCGAGGGAGCGAGGCCCGGGAGCGGAGTGCCGGTGGTGCTCTCGGGACCGTTTCTCCTCGGGGGGGGCCGGCGGGAACTCGATCGACAGAGACACGGGCCCAGGAGCCTCTCGAGTTTCCGGACCCTGGGTCAATCGGTTCCAGAACCCTGGGTGAGAGCCTGGGGGTGAATAGCTGGTCGGAGAGATCAAGGTCTGGTGCGTCTCCGTCTCCGGGTGTGGCGGAGCGTGGAGGGATGATCTTCCGCTCGAGTCACAGATGACGTTTCCCACGACCTTGCCATTGCTCGAGGTTACGACACCGAGGATGCGATGGTCGGACTGATCCGGTCTGGCAACAACCTGACCGATGTTCAATCCGATCTGATCGACGATCCAGCAGTGGTCAGGCCCGTCAGAGATCAGGCGGCCTACGTTTTTCCCTGTGCCGTTGATGAAATGCCCCTTGTCATCAATGATCCCGACGCGGGGAGGCTCCAGAGACTCTGGGTGAGGTGCGGGCTTTGGTGGAGCTCCATCAAGGGGGGGCTTTTCGTCGGCAACACCTTTCGGCCCGAAATTTCCTCCAAGGAGCGTAATCTCCGGCGGCGAATTCAGAATGGGCCCATCCTTTCCTGGGACCTGCTCGGGGAGGAGAGACGAGACCCCAGGACTTGGCGTGGACTCAGGGGCGACCTTCTTGCCGGAGGGATCCGGTGGGGCCAGGTCCAACCCAGAGGGGGGCTTTTGCCCCACCGGTGGCTTTTCGTCGACGGGTGGCGTGTAGGACGGCGAGATCTGCGGTACAGGGAAAGGCTTGTCGTCGATTGGAGGTGAGAAGGACGGGGCATACTGTGGCACTGGGACAGTCTTTGTGTCGATCGGCGGCTCAACGGATGGGATGATCTCCGGGATGGGCTTGATGGCAACCGGCGGCGTGAAGATCGGTTTGTCCTGCTGCACCGGGATGGGCTTGATGATGACCGGCGGCGTGTAGGTCGGTTTGTCCTGCTGCACCGGGACGGGCTTGATGATGACCGGCGGTGTGTAGGTCGGTTTGTCCTGCTGCACCGGGACGGGCTTGATGATGACCGGCGGCTCGTAGGATGGCCTGATCTGCGGCACGGGCACGGGCTTGATGGCAACCGGCGGTGTGTAGGTCGGTTTGTCCTGCTGCACCGGGATGGGCTTGATGGCAACCGGCGGCGTGTAGGTCGGTTTGTCCTGCTGCACTGGGACGGGCTTGATGATGACCGGCGGTGTGTAGGTCGGTTTGTCCTGCTGCACTGGGACGGGTTTGATGATGACCGGCGGTGTGTAGGTCGGTTTGTCCTGCTGCACTGGGACGGGTTTGATGATGACCGGCGGTTCGTAGGATGGCCTGATCTGAGGCACTGGGACGGGCTTGATGGCAACCGGCGGCGTGTAGATCGGTTTGTCCTGCTGCACTGGGACGGGCTTGATGATGACCGGCGGTGTGTAGGTCGGTTTGTCCTGCTGCACTGGGACGGGCTTGATGATGACCGGC